>OHGZ01001299.1_pt1 | contig 12192 bp, 6 predicted proteins | sample 1567851 | NCBI WGS metagenome assembly OHGZ01 (sample SAMEA3879563, study PRJEB24766) | human gut metagenome | biome: human-associated habitat; feature: feces | place: USA | collected 1985/1987 | reverse complement strand
CAGACCATGGGGGTGTTCACAAGGTGACGGAAACTGTTCAGGCAAACGGAAGCATTGTTCCCGGTCAAAGTACCAGAACCGTCCAATACATCGCTGAAAATGGCACGACCACGAGAAAAGAGCAGTACGTCCACACAGGTGAAGACTGGTCTCTAATTTCTTCTGAAGACTACGAATACGATGCCGAACTCAAATTGATCAAGACCACCAGGGGCAACGGCAGGACCAGCACAACGGAATGGATGTGCTGTGGCCCGTTAAAGGAAACCGACGAAGATGGTATCGTGACCACCTATGGCTACAACTCTGCCAGGCAGCTGGTGGAAACCATACGCTCGGCTACCGAGACAACGCCCGAAACCATTACATCCTACACGAGAGACGCTACCGGTAGAATTATTTCCATACGCTGCGACACAGGGGCCATGACCACTATGGAAAGTACAGAATATGATAATCTGGGAAGGGTCATTTCCTCCACCGACATACTGGGGCGGGTAACACGTACCCAATACAATGATAACCAGCTTACCACCACCGTGACCACTCCCACAGGAGCCACGTTGATTACCAAGAGATACTACGATGGCACCACTCTCTGGCTGGGAGGAACCGGACAGGGAAAAGTAGAGACACAGCTTGAATTGACCGAAGAAGGCATCCTCACCACAACTTTGTCCCAAGGAATTGTTCTTTCCCGCTCCGTGGAAAACGGATTTGGTCAAACCGTTCGGCAGGAAACACCCAACACGAAGGGAGGCTTCGTGGCAACTAACAACACTTATAACGCCAGAGGGCAGCTTGTCCGATCCCAAGTAGAAGACATAGCTCCCACCATTACTGACTACAATGAACTGGGGAGAGCCGTCAGGCAAACCGTTCGTTTAAACGAATTGCATCCTGATGAACCTGCTAAAAACAGAATCACGGAAAACTCTATGCGTTACCAGCTCAGAGAAGACGGAATCTACCAGGTACAAACCGCTACAACTTACAACGCCCAGGGACGTCCCTTGACTCAAGTAACAGAAAACATGGTATCACAGCTGGATTCCGTCATCGAAAGCAAAATTATTTCCACCGATGTCTTGGGACAGCAGAGCATCCAATGGACGGAATACACAGCTGCCACCAAGCGCACGCAATTCAGCAGCATTCCCACTTCAACTATCGTCGCGGAGGCTCTCATGGTTGACAGGTTCACTGTCAGCCAGACCAGCCACGCAGGCATCCATTCCTCACAGAACCGCTCCTATGTCTCCACAGGCATGATTCTAAAGCAGACCGATGCCAGGGGAAATATCACCACCAGCGAAACCGACCTTGCCGGGCGTCACTGCAAAGTCACCGACTCTGCAGGCAACGTCACCACCACCAGCTACATGCCCTGCTGCGATGCCGTCGCCCGCATCACCAATGCCACGGGAGGCACTACCTGCTATTCTTATGACATCCGCGGCAGAAAGACCGCCGAGTACGGCACCGCCATTCAACCCGCATGCTTTGCCTACGATGAAGCCGACCACATGGTAGCCCTCACCACTTTCCGGGCACAAGAAGGCGACATCACTTCCGATCCTTCCGACCGCACAGACGGAGACACCACCACATGGCTCTACGACACAGCCACGGGACTGGAATTGAAAAAAACCTATGCCGATGGTTCCTATGTTTCCAAAACCTACGACAGGCTCAACCGCCTGGAAACACTCACCAAAGCCAGGGGCATTGTTTCCTCCTATGCCTACGCTCCCCTTACCGGAGAGCTTGTTTCCGTCTCCCACAGCGACAACACCCAGCCATGGTTCTATGCCTACAACCACCTCGGGCAGATGACCTCTGTTTGCGATGCCTCAGGAACCAGAGAACTCTGCTATGATGCCTATGGCAGGATACAACAAGAGACTTCCTTTGGGACCGTGGAAAGCTGCATCCAGGAAGACTACGATTCCTTCGGGCGTCCCTGCGGATATCGCCTGATGATCGGAACCCGCACCGTGCAGCACTCCCATCTTGACTATGGCCATCAAGGTGCCATGATCGGGATGAATATGGAAGGTTTGGCATCTCCCTTTACTTGGGAATATGATGAAACCAGCGGCTTCCTCAACCAATTGTCCTATCCCAACGGCATGGTCCGCAGCAACACCTACCATCCCAAGCTCAACCTCCTGGCCTCCATCGGCTATGAGGATGCCGGGACTGGCGACATGTTGGCCGGACATGTCTACCAGTACGACCACTTGATGCGTCCCGTTCAACGGAAGGATTCATGGGACACGGCTACGCCTGCAATCACCAGAAACTTCACCTACAATAGCCGCAGCGAGTTGATTGAAGACCAGATGAGCCAAGGAAGAAGTTTTGCCTATTGCTATGACAACATCGGCAATCGCAAAACTGCCCGGGAACAGGAAGAAGAAATATCCTATCAATCCAGCCCTCTCAACCAGTACTTGAAGATTGCCCAGGGAGAACAGGACTTCAAGCCTACTTACGACGCTGACGGCAACCAGACTGCTATCAAGACCTCAACGGGGATTTGGAATGTTTGCTACGATGCCAATGACAGGCCTGTCTCCTTCACAAGTGAAGACAGACGTATGGTCATTGATTGCAGCTATGACTACATGGGTCGGCGTTTTAGCAAGAAAGTCACCGTCAACGGGAATACATTCAGCCACGCTTATTATCTATATCGAGGCTATTTGCAAATAGCTGAATTGGACCTGATGCATCCTGAGCCAATGATAGAAAAGAGCTATCTATGGGATCCGACAGAGCCGGCAGCCACGCGCCTCCTGATGATGACACATTGGAAGCAAAATGGACAAGAAATGGAGGAACATCTTTTCTTCATGCACGACGCCCTGAAGAACGTCACTTCTCTTTTTGACGATCAGCAGGCACGAAGGGCCCGCTATGAGTATGCCCCCTTTGGTGCCCTCCTCACGGCACAGGGAGACATGGCTCAGGATAACAGGTTCAGGTTTTCCTGTGAGTATGCAGACGATGAACTGGGACTTGTCTATTACAATTACCGCCACCTCAATCCCGCTGATGGCAGATGGATTAATCGAGACCCCATCCAGGAACAAGGAGGATGGAATATTTATGGTTTTATTAAGAATTCTCCAAAAAATATGTTCGATATTCTTGGACTAGAATGTGCAGATGTATTTTTATTACCTCCAGAGTGGCTTAAAGAATTTAACCAAGCATGGAAAGATAGCTTTAACAAAGACGGAACTGTTACTGAACAGGGTGGCTCTATTATCCGCCCGGCGGGAGGAATAGGATCAAGTATCCGCAGAGGAAAAGGAAATGATAGTGGAAGTTTCGGTGATTTTCCTACATCCGGCAGTGGAGAAGAAATGGGAGGGACTTTCCATACGCATCCTTATTCGGTAGATGAAGGTGGATACGAAAATGTCTCATTTTCATGTGAAGATATCAATTTTTTGACCAATAACCATAGCGGGAAATACATAATAGTCATGGCTGGAGGATGTATCTATATTATGATGATTGGAGATACTAAAAAATCCAAAAAATGTGCAGATTGTTGTGATAAGTGGAAAAAAGGGTTCAATGCGTCTCAATCTGTATCCTTTCAGAAATGTGTTGAATCCGGTGTTAAAAAAGCTATTAAAGATTGCGGCCTATGTTATTACGAATCTTGCAATAAAGATGGAAAGTTCCCCGAAATGGCTATTCTCAAAAATTAATTTGTTTATGAGTAGGTTATCAATCCTTTTTTTATCGGTTGCTCTTTTTTCTAGTTGCAAACAGAGTTCTTTAAATATAATCAGTGAAAATAGTTCCAAGATCTGTATGCATGGGTATTTTCCTACAGGACAGAGCGTGAAAGAGACGTTAGCCGGCCTAGGACTTGATTTACGTGATGCCCAGTTTATTGATGAACCACCAGGAAAATTGAAAAAACTACGTTTTAATATCGAAAAGACAATTCCCGGATATCAAAAAATTGAAATATCGTTAAAATATGAAAAATCTCTTTTTTCCTCTCAGCGTAAATGGAAGAACAGTGATGTCAAGGAGGCTATTGTGACTAAAATTAAATTTATCAATTAGTTATTATTTATATAATCATGTGATTAATAAAAACGACAGCCTGCAGAAGCAGGAGAGACTTATGTCCGCAGTTACTGTTATATGAACTGTCAGTTTGGAAAAACTCTCGTTAAATAAATTATACATCACTCTTTACAAACTAAGGTTGATGGGCATTGGGAAAATACTATCCAACGCATGATAAAAATTTAAGAAAATAGTTTGGTGAGCCAGTATGCAGATCCCCATGTACATTAACCTATTCCGTTTTTTCAGATTCAGGGTAAAAGAAGAAGGACCTCAAGGTTCAGGAGCAACAGAATTAGCAGAATAGGATATAGAGCAATATGTACGGAAAACTGAAAATAATGTTATATGTTTTATGCTGGATCAGCCCTGCCGGGGCATCAGATCCACAGCCGGAAATATGGACACCCAACCCTGTAATTTCACAAGTCCGCGGCACCAATCTCTGGTGCATGTCAAATATAGAAAAAAGTACGCACGGAAGATATTTCCATTCTTGTATTTTTGGATTCAAAAAAAAGGGGGATCAAGAATTCTCTCTTGTGGAAATACTGCGTTTACCAAGGATCGAGAATCTTGTATACGAATGGAAAATTATTGACAATAAATTAGTTGTAAGTAACAAAAAATAAAAAAGTCATTCTTGAGTTGAATCTGGAATTGTTTTCCAAATTATCAAAACTGGATATTGAACTGGAAACGGAATAACAGGAATCCAAGTGCAGATAGCAGTAGTTGACACACCTCCCTGCTGGCGGACGTGGCCACGGCCTATTTCAACTGGATCACCGCCTGCGAACAGCTCCGCATCGCCCGGGAACAATTGGAAATCCAGCGCCGCACCCTCACCATTGCGGAAAAGCGCCACACAGCCGGATTTGCTCCCCAACTGGACGTGGAACAGGCTACCTCCAGCGTCGCCGCCACGGAAAGCCACATCCCCGCCCTGATTGCCCAGGTGGCCTCTGCAAAAAACCAGCTTTCCGTCCTGCTCGGCACTTACAACTCACGCATGGAACTGACCATGCCGAAGGCAACCGTCTTTGAGAAAACGCCCGTGGTTCCGGTAGGACTGCCTTCGGAACTGTTGCGCCGCAGGCCCGACGTCATCGCGGCGGAAGCGGATCTGCACACAGCCGTGGCCAACGTAGGCATCGCCGTGGCAGACTTATACCCACGCTTCAGCCTGACATCAATTCCTACCTCAATCCCAGTGTGGCTCCTCCGGACAAGGAAGGGGAGGAAGTCATCACCCTGGTCAATCTTTATCGGGACGAGGAAGAGGAGACCACCTCCAGCAGCTCTTCGGAAGGGGGAGGGTTTGATTTTGGGTTTGATCCCAAGTCAAGCAGTTCCAGTTCCAGTTCCAGTTCCAGTTCCAGCTCCAGTTCTTTGTCTTCTTCCTCCAGCGGACCGCTCACTGAGGAAGAACCATGCCCATGCCCATGCGATGCGTGCGACGAAGAAGGCGATGAAAACTGCGTCCAGCAACAGCCCACTCCGGGCGACCCCGACGATGAACAGGACTGCCAGGGAAATGCCTGTGTTAATCCCCCCTCTGCAGGAGGCCCTCCGCCTCCTCCTCCTGCCAGATTCATGAGGATGGCCCGTTCTTCCACTCCCCTTACCCCCAGCTCCAACATCGGGCCTTCCATGCGCTACAACCACCCCATGGCATGGACCGCCTCCTTCTCTCAAGAGGAAAGACGAGTCACCGTCAGGCGCCCCTCAGGCAGTCATATTTATTTTAAGGCGGAAACGGGAAGCTCCGACGCTTCCCCCATCGGCAGCTCCAGGAAACTGAGCTATCGGATACGGCTGCTCAACGAAGATCTCACTCCCAATACCCAGGATACCCCAGCCTACATGGATATGACGCTTCCCAGCGGTATGATCCTGCGCTTCTCTTCCTCTACCGGAGAGGTCGTCTCGGTCACCAGTTCTTCAGGACACGTCATGACCGCCGAGGAGTATGCCCGCAAGGTCCAAGTGGCCTACAACCCGGACGGCTCTCTCAACAGCGTCTATTCCCGGGCCCAGGGGCTGATGCGAAGCATTCCCGGAAACAACAGCCTCACTCTGGAGTGGTACGCTCCCGGGAATGTCTCTGCATCCCATGATGGGGAATTTGTGGTTACCGGAGAGCCCTACAAGACGGCCGTTTATAGAACTTCCATGGAGGATGGCGTAAAAATAACTTACATCACCAATCAACGGGCCGGGCAGGAACCGCGGGTTATCGAACGCCGCGAGGAAGGAAACAAAATAAGCATCATCAAGGGAGAAGGAGATGAACGCATCGTGCGCACGATTGAACGCAACGCCCTGCCCGGCTCCAAGTGGGAGCGGATTGAAACGGTCAGGGGCATCAATGATTCCCGGCCTTCCAGCAGTACGCGCACGGTGAAGAAGTATACCGACGGAGGCTGGCTGACCATCAGCAGCACGGAAGGCTACAATACTTCCAATGAGCAGACCACCCTCTACACGTACAACGACCAGTTCCGCGTGTCTTTGGAAATCAAGCCCGACGGAGGCTACACGCGTTATGAATACGACGATCAGGGCCGGGTAGTTTTGCAAGCTACGCCGTGGGCAGGAGGAGGGGAGAAAGGGATGCGTACTGAATACGCCGACCTTTGCTTCAATGATTTCAGGCCGACAATGGAAAAAGAAGTGATTATCACTCCGGACGGCACGGAAACTATTTTGAGAACAAAAACATATGCGTATGTGGATACTCCGCAAGTCAGCCGAACGGAGGTGACGGAAACCGCCCTAGGTTCCGACCAGGTTTGCACAAGCATCTCGGAGACCTACGGGGAAATGGCGGAGTATCCCTATGCCCGAGGCAGGAAGAAGATGAATCAGGGCATTGATGGAGTGCAAACGATTTATTTCTATGAAGCCACCACAGACCATGGGGGTGTTCACAAGGTGACGGAAACTGTTCAGGCAAACGGAAGCATTGTTCCCGGTCAAAGTACCAGAACCGTCCAATACATCGCTGAAAATGGCACGACCACGAGAAAAGAGCAGTACGTCCACACAGGTGAAGACTGGTCTCTAATTTCTTCTGAAGACTACGAATACGATGCCGAACTCAAATTGATCAAGACCACCAGGGGCAACGGCAGGACCAGCACAACGGAATGGATGTGCTGTGGCCCGTTAAAGGAAACCGACGAAGATGGTATCGTGACCACCTATGGCTACAACTCTGCCAGGCAGCTGGTGGAAACCATACGTTCAGGTACGGAAACCACGCCTGAAACGATTACCTCTTACATGCGGGATGCCACGGGGCGCATTCTTTCTACACGGCGTGATGTCGGCGCCATGACGACAGTTGAAAGCACGGAGTACGACGACTTGGGAAGAACCATTTCCACAACGGACGTTCTTGGGCGCATCACCCGGACCGAGTACAGTCAGAATCAGCTTGCCATAACGGAAGTACTGCCTTCCGGCGCCACTCTAGTGACAAAAAGGTACTATGATGGCACTATCCTTTGGGCAGGAGGAACAAGGCAGCGGGAAATGGAAACCCAGCTTGAGTTGACGAAAGAAGGCATCCTCACCACCACCCTGTCCCATGGAATTGTCCTCTCCCGAACTCTTCAAAATGGATTCGGTCAAATTATCCGCCAGGAACAGCCCAATACCCAAGGGAAATTTATCATGACCAGAAACTTCTACAATGGAAAAGGCCAGCTTGTGCATTTCCAGAATGAAAACATGTCTCCCATAGTAACTGTTTACGATGAATTCAGCAATATCCTAAGGCAAACCGTTCTTTTGGATGAACTCCATCCGGATGACGCTACAAAAAATAGAATTGCGGAAAGCTCCTCGTGCTACCAAACTCGGGAAGACGGCATTTACAAGATACAAACCTCCACAACCTATAATGCCGAAGGACTACCCCTCACACAGATTAGAGAATCCCTGATCTCACAACTGAACCCTGTGCCAGAAGGTAAAATACTTTCCATTGACGTCTATGGGCAGCAAAGCGTTCAGTGGACGGAATACACTACTCCTGCTAGGCGCACCCGGTTCAGCCGTGTTCCAACTTCGGATATTGTGGCTGAAGTTCTCGTTATCGACGGGTTTACCGTCAGCCAGACTGACCATGCAGGCATTCATTCCTCACAGGAACGCTCTTATACCTCTACAGGCATGATTCTGAAGCAGACGGACGGCCGTGGCAATGTTACTACAACAGAGTCCGACCTAGCCGGGCGTACTGTTAAGACAATGGATGCCGAAGGCAACATGACCTCCATTGCCTACAGTACCTACTGTGATTCCCCTTCTTGCGTTACTGATGCCATGGGAGGAACCATCTGCTATTCCTACGACATTCGAGGAAGAAAGGCAGCCGAGTACGGTACCGCCATCCAGCCGGCCTGTTTCTCCTACGACGAAGCTGATCGAATAATTGCTCTGACTACTTTCCGAGCGAACGAAGGGGACATCACGGTCGATCCTTCCGGTCGCACCGACGGAGACACCACCACATGGCTCTACGATGCGGCTACGGGGCTTGAACTCAAGAAGACCTATGCCGACGGCTCCTGTACCGTTAAAACCTATGACAAGCTCAACCGCCTGGAAACACTCACCAGGGCCAGGGGTATTGTGACAACTTATCAGTATGCTCCGACCACCGGAGAATTAGTCTCCGTTTCCCATAGTGATGATACCCAGCCCTGGTTCTATGCCTACAACCACCTCGGGCAGATGATCTCTGTTTGCGATGCCTCAGGAACCAGAGAACTTTCCTATGACACTTACGGCAAAATGATTCAGGACACTTCCTTCAGCATGGTGGAAAGCTCGCTTCAAGAGGACTTCGACCTCTTTGGCCGTCCCGCCGGCTACCGTCTGATGATCGGCACTCGAACCGTGCAGCACTCCCATCTTGACTATGGCCGTCAAGGTGCCATGATCGGGATGAATCTGGAAGGTTTGGTATCTCCCTTTACCTGGGAGTATGACGAAACCAGTGGCTTCCTCAACCAATTGTCCTATCCCAACGGCATGGTTCGCAAAAATACCTACCATCCCAAGCTCAACCCCCTGGCCTCCATCGGTTATGAGAAGACCCAGAATGGGCAAACAGTTGCCGCTCACCAGTATGAGTATGACAGCCTGATGCGTCCCGTTCAACGGAGGGATTCCTGGGAAGCCGCCACACCGGTGACCCCCAGGGACTTCACCTACAACAGCCGCAGTGAACTGGTAGAAGACCGGATCGGTCAGGATGGAAGCTTCAGTTATCAGTACGACAATATCGGCAACCGCAAGTCCGCCCGGCAGCTGGAAGAAGAGGTATCCTATGAGGCCAACCAACTCAACCAGTACACGGACGTGACTGGGGAGACAGAACTGTTCACACCCTCCTTCGACCCAGACGGCAACCAGACCACGATTAAGACCTCAATGGGCATTTGGGAAGTTTCCTATGATGCCAACAACCGCCCCGTCTCCTTCACCAGTGAAGATGGCCGGATCACCGTCACCTGCGGCTACGACTATCAAGGACGTCGCTTTGAGAAAAAAGTTGCTGTCAGCGGAGCCATTACGAGCCATGCTCATTATCTGTATTGAGGTTATCTGCAAGTTGCCGAGCTAAACATGATGCATCCCATGCCCGTGCTGGAAAAAAGCTATCTGTGGAATCCGGCAGAAGCGGCAGCCACGCGCATTCTGATGATGACATGCTGGAAGGAAAACGGAATGGCAGATGGAGAGCATCTCTTCTTCACCCATGACGCATTGAAGAATGTCACCTCCATTTTTGATGAACGGCAGACACGAAGGGCCCGCTATGAGTATGCCCCCTTTGGTGCCCTCATCACGGCACAGGGAGACATGGCTCAAGACAACAGGTTCAGATTTTCCTGCGAGTTCATGGACGATGAACTGGGACTTGTCTATTACAATTACCGTCATCTCAATCCCCTGGACGGCAGGTGGATCAGCCGTGATCCCATTGCTGAAAACGGAGGGGAAAATTTATATGGTTTTGTTTCCAACTCTCCTTATGTTTACAATGATTATCAAGGGTTATGGCTTTCTAGGCGGTACAGGAGATTGACAAGACGCCCTCTTTCTACATATAAATTTATCCTTACTGTCAAAGAAAAAGAAATTTCACTCACGATCAAAGAAAAATTATTGGAGGTCATTGTTGAAGCAAATGTCGATACGGATTCTGGAGAAATGGGAAAAACCCAAGCTTATCATTACTGTACAGGATTGGACTCTAAAGAAACACATCAAGAAGCTAGAGATAATTATATCGCAATGCTTCTTGCAGAATCCAAGAAATTCGACAAAAAAATTTCCAAGGAAAAAGTATCTTCTGATGAGTGTAAAGAAGCCTTAGAAATTCTTGGACATTTAAACCATATGTGGCAGGATTATTATGCACATAAAGTAGAATTAGATGAAAATAAAAAATCTGTTGTAGGAAAAATTCAAGGATCTCCAGATGATCCTCAAATGTTTCCTGTCTCCTTCGGTTCTATGGGATTCAAGGGGGGACACGGAGGATTCTGGAGAATCATTAATCCATTTTCAAGAGTAGAACCAGGAGATAGAGCTGATGATGTGGATATTCGAAGACAACAAGCAAAGGAATATACGAAAACGCATTCTGATCTATTTTTAAAATCTTGGTTTAAAAAATGCAAATGTCACTTTTATCGAAAAGAAATCAATAAACATGGTGGAAATTGTCAATGAATACTATAAATATGCCTTTATATAAAATGCTCTTCGGCTCAACCTTTATTATTACCTGCGCCGCATTCGGGAATCAACATATATTCTCTGAGGACCAAATGATATCAAAAGTGGATATCTCTGAATTTCCAGACGACTGTATCAATGATCACGGAGCACATCCTACCATGTCATTTTCAAATGACGGAAAATATTTTGCTGCATGGAATGACGAATATGCGGAAATCCATGATTTAGGCTTCAAGAATGCCAAACTAGTACAACGCGTGATATTAGCAGGAAACTCGCCATGGGGAAAAGCATACCATGAAATATCTGCAAAAGCTGTTTCAGACACTTCAGCTCATATCACACTCAATGGCACAGCCCGAAAGTACATTCCTTTGCTTTATTCTTTATCAATAATACCTGACAGCTTCCAATCGCTTAAATTATGCGTTGCAAGGTATAAAGAATTAATGAAAAGATATGATTTTTTATTACAAAAAAAATCTATCAATATTATTATCCAAGGGGGATACAAGCTTTCACCTCATGGACAGCCATCGCTTGTAAGTTCTGTTGATTCGGGATGTATAGCATTTTTTGGACAGTCTACTCCGTTATTTAAAAATTCTGAGAGAGAAAGTTCTTTTAATAGCATATTGTCGTCTGATATGACCCGGGCTTGCATTTCCTACCCCTCCACTGCCTTTTTTTCGGGATCTACATACTTGACTAACCATCCAACAGATCACCTCTTCCTTTTCAGGAAATTTGGTAAATAAAAAAGGTGAAGGTAATTTGCGGTTACCTTCACCTTTATATAAAAATTCTCCTTATATCAAGGATTATCAAATAGTAATTTGATAAAACATACTACTGTAAATAGTAATTTAATTAATTCATATTTGTCTAAATAAAGACTATTTCTCTATTGGGTTTTCTGAAGAAAAATCTTTCTTTTCCTTCAGGGCTACGCAGATAATAAATTCTGCGTAGCCCCAAATAGTTTTAATATAATATATTGTCGCCATAGGCTCCATTTTATTATTTCTTCTTAACTAAATGGTATTTTACTACCACCTAGGGTCGGTCCTGGAGAAGATATAACAATGAATGGCCTTTTCATTCATCCAATCTTTCCTCCGACCGGCCTTAGTATACCACACAATTAATACGCATGACACAATTATTTGAAAATAACTCATTTATTATAAATGATATATAACTTAACCATCATTAAACCCAATGATGGTTAATTTAATCCTTATTAATTTTTATATCATTAAGTTCTGAGAACAATTTTCTACTCGCCCAATATGGGTAAGAAAATTGTAATACAAAATAATTCTC
>OHGZ01001294.1_pt1 | contig 12224 bp, 10 predicted proteins | sample 1567851 | NCBI WGS metagenome assembly OHGZ01 (sample SAMEA3879563, study PRJEB24766) | human gut metagenome | biome: human-associated habitat; feature: feces | place: USA | collected 1985/1987 | reverse complement strand
CTGCTGCATTACGCCCAGCTTCATAACAAGAATGCGGTCAGAAAGCGCCATGGCTTCCGACTGGTCGTGCGTAACGTAAATAATGGAAAAGCCGTATTTACGCTGCAAGTCTTTAATTTCAAAGCGCATTTCCTCGCGCAGATGCGGGTCAAGGCTCGAAAGCGGTTCGTCAAGCAGCATAACGTCAGGGTTAATGGCAAGCGCACGCGCCAGCGCAACACGCTGTTTGCCACCGCCGGAAAGGCTTGCCGGGCTTTCGTTGGCTGATTTTAAAAGGTTGGTTGCCGTAAGCGCGTCTTTGGTACGCTGCTCAATTTCTGCCGCAGGCAGTTTGCGCAGCCTCAGCGGAAAAGCAACATTTTCATAAACGCTCATGTGCGGCCATACGGCAAAAGCCTGAAACACCATGCCGAAATTGCGGTTTTCGGGCGGTGTATAATGATGCTTTTTAGGAGATGACAACAGACGGTCGCCAACCCATACTTCGCCGTCACTTAAATCCTCAAAGCCTGCCACCATACGCAGGGTAGTTGTTTTTCCGCAGCCGGAAGGACCAAGCATGGAGAAGCACTCGCCTTTGCCGATTTCAAGGTTCAGGTTATCTACGGCAGTAACATTGCCAAAGCGTTTTGTAACGTTAACTAAGCGTATATAAGACATGACGGTTACTCACTCACTTTCTTGGTAAAATGGTTAATCAGCATCTGCCCGCAGACGATGATGATAAGGGCGATACCAGCCAGCGCGGTACTCATAACGGTTTCGCCGTCCTCGTTAAGAGTATAAATGGCAACGCCGATAGTTCTTGTGGTAGGCGCATACAGCATAATGGATACCGTAAGTTCACGCAGTGCCGGCAGGAAGATTAAGAAGAACGCGCTAATCATACCCGGGCGAACCAGCGGAATAACAATATCTTTCAAGGACTGCCACATGGTAGCGCCGCAGGAACGCGATGCTTCCATCAAAGAATCGTGTACCTGTTCCAGCGCGGCACTGTTAGCCTTTAAGCTGAATGCCATGTAGCGGGCAATATAGGCAACAAGGATAATCCAAACCGTGTTATACAGGTTAATGCCAAATTTGCCGCTCCACGCCAGGATAACGCCCAGCGCGATAACGGAGCCCGGTACGGAGAACGGCAGCATGCCGAGGAATTCCAAAATCCCTTTGCCGCGTACTTTCATCTTAACAATAACGTAAGAAATCATTACGCCTGCAAACATTGTAATAACAGCTGCTGCAAGGCCTAAAGTTACGCTGTTGAAGATAGCGTCTTTGGTTACTTCGTATTCAAACAGAATGTATTTGTAGTTATCAAGCGACAGGTTTTCCCAGGTAAGCGGCAAACCGTAAGTGCTTACGCCGCCAACGAGAAAGATAACTACGGTAGGCAGAAGGATTGTAAAGCCAATATAAGCCAGGCAGAAAAACAGCAGCGGATAACGCAGCCCGCGCAGTTTCAGTTCCATCGGGCGGAAGCTCTTGCCGCCGATAATCTGATAATGGCCGCGGCTCAAAACCTTCTGCTGTGCCCAGATGATAAGCGCAGCCGTTACAACAAGCACCGTTGCAAGTACCGTACCGGTACGGATAGAATCGAAGCTGCCGCCGCTCTGGTGAATTTTTTCGTAAATAAGCGTCGGGATGTTGTAAATGCCCTGCTCAATGCCAAGTACCGCAACCGTGCCGAAATGTGCCATGGAGTACAGCATAATCAACAGCGCGCCCGACATAATGGAAGGCAGCACCAGCGGAATGGTAATTTTACGGGTAATGGTAAACAGGCCTGCACCGGAAATACGCGCCGATTCTTCCAAAGTCGGGTCCATGCGTTCCAGCGCGCCGCAAACCTGTATAAATACAAACGGGAATAAGTACATAACTTCTACCAGGCTGATGCCGAAGTAGCTGTAAATATTAAATACAGGTTCCGTAAGGCCAAAGGTTTCCATAAAGAACGTATTAATATAGCCGGAGTTCGGAGAAAGCAGCATCTTCCACGCCAAAGCGCCGATAAAGCTCGGCAGCATAAACGGCACAAGGAACAGGCTCTTCATAAAGGTTTTGTACGGCAGGTCGGTACGGGTAACAAGCCACGCAAAAAACGTACCTACAATTGTACTGCCAATCGTCGTCATGCTGGCGATAATCAGCGAGTTTTTCAATGCCTGGAAAGTTTCAGGCTCGGTCAGTACAGCGTAAAAGTCGCTGCTGTTAAAAGTGCCGTCAACAAAAAAGGCGTTAAACAGAATTAAAAGTACAGGCCACGCAACAAAAATAACCAGTACGGCAATAGAAATTAAAAGAATTATCTGGGCTACGCCAAAACCGGAATCTTTTTTAATTGTACTCATAATTCTTCCACCTCCTTCAGCTGAGCCGCATCAAACCAGTGCAGAGCACGGAAATTAACCACACATTCCTCGCCCTCGTTAAACATCAGCCCTTCGGAAATAGCTTCATGCGTTACAATTTCCGTACGCAGATGCTCACCGTCAATTTCAATCATGTAGTCCATGGTTGCGCCAAGGAAGTTGGCACGTTTAATAACGCCTTTCAGCCCTGCGCCGCCGCGGGTAATAATAACATCTGACGGGCGGAAAGCCGCAACCCAGTTTTTAATACCGCTGCCCTGCGGTTTTTCCCACGGCACCTGCTGCGTGCCGCTGCCGACAAGGTAAGCGCCGTTTTCTTCACGCACGCCAAGGAAATTGGCAATGCCCATAAATTTAAAAATGAACAAATCGGCAGGTTTTTCAAAAATTTCGTACGGCGTGCCAATCTGGCGGATATGGCCGTTGTTGTCCATAATGGCAATGCGGTCGCTGATGGCAAGCGCAACTTCCTGATCATGCGTTACATACATAACCGTTATGCCGAACTGACGCTGCAAAGCCTTAATCTCAAAGCGCATTTCCTCACGCAGGTTAGCGTCAAGGTTGGAAAGCGGCTCATCCAGAAGCATAACCGAAGGGTCTGCAACCAGTGCGCGTGCCAGAGCAACACGCTGTTGCTGGCCGCCGGAAAGCTCGGAAGGCAGGCGTTTGTCGAGCCCTTTCATGCCGACAATATCAATCATTTTCATTACTAATTTATCAATTTCTTCTTTCGGGCGTTTTTCCATTTTCAGCGGATACGCAATGTTATCGTAAACCGTCATGTGCGGCCAAACCGCATAATCCTGGAACACAATGCCCAAACCGCGCCTTTCGGGCGGAATATACTCACCGCTGGCGCTGTCGGCAACAACGGTATTATCAATAATAATACGGCCTTCATCCGGAACTTCATGCCCGGCAATAAGGCGTATCAAAACCGTTTTGCCGCAGCCGGAAGGGCCAAGCAGAGTAAAGCACTCGCCTTTTTTTATGCCAAGGTCAAGGCCTTTATGTACCTGATGCTTGCCGTAGGCTTTGGCAACGCCTTCAACCTTAATGATATCTTCCATAAGGCAACCTCCTGTAAATGTATTAACTGCAAAAACGGCGAAACGGGCAACCCCGCTCCGCCGCCTTTCTTAGCCCATTATTTAATTAGCCTTCTTATGCCAGAACTACTGTTTCATCTGCATAATGTCAGAGAATTTCTTAATGGTGTCTTCTTTGGTTTTAATTGCTTCAATGTAGTCAATCTTAATGGATTTTTCCAAAGCTTCTTTCGGAGCAGGCAGATTGAATTTAGCCGGAATTTCTACATCTTCACGTACAGGAATGGTGCCCTGCTGTGCAACGAGAGTCTGTGCTTCTTTGCTGAGCAGGTAATCTACAAACTTTTTAGCTGCTTCAGCTTTGGCGCTGTCTTTAAAAATAGCAACCGGGCTCGGAACTACCAGCATTTCGGGCGGATAGCAAAGCTGCAGGTGCGCACCTTTTTCGATTTTAGCATTGGTAATATAGTCTACTGCCAAAGCTGCGGAAAGCTCGCCGGAAGCAGTATCGTCGATAACCTGGCCGGAGCCTTTGCCGATACGGCCGCCGTTGGCTTTAATGTCTTCAAAGAATTTCCAGCCGAACTGTTTTTCCAGAAGTGCAACGCTCATGTAAGAAGTACCGGAAAGAGCCGGGTTGGCAATGCCGAAACGGTCTTTAAAATCAGGTTTCATCAAATCAGACCACTGGGTAGGAGCGGTTTTAATTTTATCGGTATTAATAACAATGCCAAGAGTACCAAGGCGTGCTGCATGGAAAGAGCCGTCGTAATCGCTGAACGGATTTACGGTTTCGGGTTCAACAGGGCTCTTGTAATTTAAAAGAATGCCTTCGTTTTTCATGTTATAGAAGTCAGGAACTTCACTTGTCCAGATAACGTCGGCCAAAATTTTGCCGCTCTGGCGTTCTGCGGCAATTTTAGCCATCAGCTTGCCTGCACCGGCAGACTGGTAGTCAACATCAATGCCGGGGTTGGCTTTTTTAAAGCCGTCTACAATGCCTTTAATAAGCGATTCCTTCATGGATGTGTAAACGATGAGCTTCTGGCTGTCATTGGCAGCTTTCTTTTCTTCTCCGCCGCCGCAGCCTGCAACCAGCATCATTAACAGCATCATCACAGAAAGCAGCCACAACGTTGTTTTCTTTAACATCATAAAACCTCCTTAATTTTCCTGCCCTGCGTAACGCCAAGGCAGATTAAAATATTGTGCGTCAAAATAAAAGTTAAAAATTTAACTGTATTTTTACTTTTATTTAACTAATATTTAACATTAATTTAACACATTATTCAGAAAAATGCAAACACATCTGTCTTTTATTTTGTATACAAAAATTTTCCGTATCAAATGATACATTTGCCCAAAACGGACAGCGCATAATAAAAAAACTGCCGTTAATAACGGCAGCCCTGCATAAGCCTTCCTTATTTAATTTACTGGCCGGATGTCAGTTTTAAGCCAATAATGCCTGTTAAAAGCATTGCCACAAAAAATAAGCGCACCAGCGTAACCGGTTCCTTAAACAAAATAACGCCCACTATAACGGCGCCCAGCGCGCCAATGCCAGTCCAGATAGCATAAGCCGTGCCCATTGGCAGCGATTTAACCGCATGTGCCAGAAACCAGAAACTGAAACCCATGCCGATAAATGTTAAAATTGTAAACATTACATTGGTAAATCCGTGCGAATATTTTAAACAGGTAGACCATACAACCTCAAAAATACCAGCTATAAATAAATCGAACCATGCCATAAATTAAAAACCTCCTTAAAAATGCGGTTAAAACAAAAAATGCCCTTATTTATGTATCTTCTAAGGCCTGCGATACATAAATAAAGGCACCTGCTTAACCGGCGTTAAACAGATTGATGTAAGTATAGCACATTAAAAATTTTTTGGCAACATCACTTTAAAAGGGCGCAAACCATACGGTCTGCGCCCTTTTTCTTTCCCTTATTTATAACGGTTTATAATATCTCTAATCTGTCTGTGTTTCCCTTATTTTACGGCTGCTTTATTTTACTGCTTCCGCTACCAGTCTGCCCATTTCGGCAGTGCTTACTTTCTTCAGGCCTTCTGCCCACAGGTCAGGAGTGCGGTAGCCTGCTTCCAGCACTTCGTCAACTGCGCGTTCCACTGCGTCTGCCGCTGCGTCCTGGTTCAGCGAATAGCGCAGCATCATGGCAACGCTTAAAATGGTGGCCAGCGGGTTGGCAATGCCCTGCCCCGCAATATCCGGCGCACTTCCGTGGATAGGCTCATACATACCTGCGCCGTCACCGAGGCTTGCACTCGGCAGCAAACCGATGCTGCCGGCAATGGTGCTGGCTTCGTCGCTTAAAATATCGCCGAAAATATTATTGGTTAAAACAACGTCAAACTGTTTCGGGTTCAGTACCAGCTGCATGGCGCAGTTATCTACATAAAAATGGTTCAGTTCAACATCGGGGTATTCCTTGTCACGCATTTCGGTAACAATTTTGCGCCACATACGGCTGCTGCCCAGCACGTTGGCTTTATCAACGCTTGTTACCTTGCCGCCGCGTTTACGCGCCGCTTCAAAGGCAAAACGGGCAATGCGCTCTACTTCCGGGCGGGTGTACATTTCAATATCGCTTGCTTCTTCCACGCCGTCGGCATTAAGATGTGCTTCGTTGTGCGTGCCAAAGTAAATGCCGCCGGTCAGTTCGCGTACAATTAAAAGATCAGCACCTTCGGCACGTTCCGTTTTCAGCGGGCTGAGATGCGCCGTATATTTGGAAACCTTCATCGGGCGCAGGTTGCAGTACAGCCCCAGCCCTTTGCGGATGTTTAAAAGGCCTTTTTCCGGGCGGATGGAAGGGTCAACATTATCCCATTTCGGGCCGCCTACCGCACCCAGAAGCACTGCGTCGCTTGCTTTGGCGCTTGCCAGTGTTTCTTCCGGCAGCGGCGTGCCGAAAGCGTCAATAGCCGCGCCGCCAATCAGTTTTTTATCGTATTCAACGGTAAAGTTATATTTTTTAGCCGCTGCGTCCAGTACTTCAACGGCAGCGTCAACAATTTCCACGCCGATACCGTCGCCCGGCAGTAAAGTTATCTTCATATTATTGTTCTCCTTTAAGGTAGTTAATCAGCCCGCCGCAGTCGGCAATTTTCTGAATAAATTCCGGCAGCGGTTTAGTTTTAATGGTAATGTTTTTATTGACAATTTTAATTTCGCCTTTGGCCATATCCACATCAAGCTCGTCACCGGCTTCAATTTTTTCCACGTCGGTGCCAATTTCCAGCACCGGCAGGCCGATGTTGATGGCATTGCGGTAAAAAATACGCGCAAAGCTGTCGGCAATAATGCACTTAACTCCTTTAACCTTCAGCACAATGGGCGCGTGCTCGCGGCTGGAGCCGCAGCCGAAGTTTTTGCCTGCCACAACAATGTCGCCCGGCTTTACGTTGGCGGCAAAATTAACGGTTAAATTTTCTTTGGAATCTTCCATGGCATGTTCTGCCAGTTCGTTAAAATCGCTGATATTCAAATATCTTGCCGGAATGATAACATCCGTATCTACATGGTCACCATAACGCCAAACTTTACTCATTTCATTACCTCCTCGGGGCTGGTAATATAACCGGTTACTGCGCTTGCAGCCGCCGTATACGGGCTTGCCAGGTAAACTTCGCTGTCTACATGGCCCATACGCCCGCGGAAGTTGCGGTTGGTTGTGGAAACCGCCCTTTCGCCCGCAGCCAGAATGCCCATATACCCGCCAAGGCACGGCCCGCAGGTCGGGGTAGAAACAGCTGCACCGGCATCAATAAAGGTATCAATATAGCCAAGTTTCATGGCTTCTTTATAAATTTCCTGCGTTGCAGGGATGATAATGCAGCGTACGGAAGGATGAACTTTGCGCCCCTTCAGCACTTCCGCAGCCTGCGCCAAATCTTCAAGGCGTCCGTTGGTGCAGCTGCCCACAACAACCTGGTCGATTTTAATATCGCGCCCTTCTGCTGCCGGGTGCGTGTTTTCCGGCAGGTGCGGGTAAGCAACAACAGGCACAAGTTTATCAAGTTCAATTTTAATTTCGCGCACATAGTTTGCGTCGGCGTCAGCCTCAACGCCCTCCCAGTCGCGGTCTACACGGCCTTTAAGGTAGGCTTTTGTTTTTTCGTCCACCGGGAAAATACCGTTTTTGGCGCCTGCTTCAATCGCCATGTTGCAAATGGTAAAGCGGTCTGCCATTTCCAGTTCTGCCACGCCGTCGCCGCAGAACTCCAGCGACTGGTAACGCGCACCGTCAACGCCAATCATGCCGATTAAAGTTAAAATAACGTCCTTGCCTTTTACAAAGCGCGGCAGCTTGCCGGTAAGTTCAACCTTAATGGCAGCCGGTACTTTAAACCAGCTGGTGCCGCTCGCCATAGCGCAGCCTATATCTGTGGAGCCCATGCCGGTAGAAAGCGCGTTTACCGCACCGTAAGTGCAGGTGTGCGAATCCGCGCCGATAACAATTTCTCCCGGCGCAACAAGCCCGTTGTCCGGCAGCAAGGTATGTTCAATGCCCATACGGCCAACTTCAAAATAATTTTTAATTTCATTTTCGCGTGCAAAATCACGCATGGTTTTGCACATTGCAGCCGCTTTAATATCTTTGCAGGGAGAAAAATGGTCGGGCACAAGCGCAATTTTATTTTTATCAAAAACCGGTTTGCCTATTTTTTTGAACTCGTTAATAGCCGGCGGTCCTGTAATATCGTTAGCCAGCACCAAATCCACCTGCGATACCAAAAGGTCGCCTGCCGATACTTCGGGGCGCCCGGCATGCCTTGCCAGTATCTTTTCCGTCATTGTCATACCCATAATAACTGCCTCCTGTATTTTTTACTCCATAAAGCTAAATAAAAAACCCCTGCCTGCACTAATGCAGACAGGGGCGATTATTAACCGCGGTACCACCCTGATTGGGGCTTCATTATGCTTAACGCTGCTCTGCGTCGCTTCCTACTCCGTTCAAAAGCGCGGCTCCCGGGCGAGCCTTTGCTGCTTTGCCGCTGCGGCTTGCACCATCCGCCGCTTCTCTTTGCCGGTTTTAACAGCCTGTTCCCGTTCTTCGCCTTTAATCATTACATAATTGCTGTTATGTTTTTGTCGCCTTTACATTATCTCAATATTTTTTTGTAATGTCAAGAGTTTTTGTATTACTTTTTAAGAAGATAACAAATTTTGTACTTTATTTAACAAAATGCTGGACTAAATGCCAAAAATAGCATATTCTATTATTTAACAAATAAACGGAAAAGCAGGGGTGGCAGCATGAAACTGTTGAAAGACAAAATTATGAGCGAAGGCATTGTGCTTAATGATGCCATACTTAAAGTAGATTCCTTTTTAAACCATCAGATTGACCCGGAGCTGATGGTGGCTATCGGCAAAGAATTTGCGGAAAGATTTAAAGAATGCAAAATCGACAAAGTTTTCACCATTGAATCTTCCGGCATTGCCTGCGCATTAACAACCGCACTGTGCCTGCATGTGCCGGTAGTTTTTGCCCGCAAGCAAAAATCGGAACTTATGAGCAGCCCGGCCTACACCACCAAAGTTTACAGCTTCACCAAAAAAGTTACCAGCGATGTAAGCGTCCTCAAAAAATTTCTGCACGAAGGCGAAACCGTGCTTATTGTTGACGACTTTCTGGCAAACGGCGAAGCGGCGCTCGGCCTTGCCGATATTGCCCATCAGGCAGGCTGCAAAGTTGCAGGCATCGGCATTGTAATCGAAAAATCCTTCCAGCCGGGCCATCAGCGCATTGTTGACGCCGGTTACAATCTGGAATCACTGGCGCGCATAAAAGCCTTTAAAGACGGCAAAGTTGTATTTGAAGAAGACTGATTTATACGCCTGCTTAACGCACCGTGCTGTTTAACGCGGTGCGTTTTTTGTATGCGCTTTTTGCATAATTTTTTATAAAATAAATGGCAAAAACGTAACGTGGCTGGAAGAAGTTACCGACGAACAATATTATGCGGAATAAAAAACAGGACAGTTTTAAGCTGTCCTGTTTTTTACTGTTTACTTTTAAGATACTCCTTAAAATACTCCAAAAATTTCGCCGCCGCTCCCGAAAGGGAATGAAAGCGTTCCACGCCAATACCGCCGTAAGCTCAAGGCGCGGGTTCAGCGGTTTAAAAACCATTTTGCTGTCTTCAAATAAATCAACGGCGCCTTCAATGGTCAGCCCGCAGGCTGCGCCGCTGTTGATAAACATTGCCGCATGCGTCATCATATTAACCGTTGCCAGTACGTTTAATTTATTAATATCGGCGCCCAGCCAGTTGGATATTTCCTTTTGCACATAAAGGCGCGCAGGCGTTATTAAAGGCACGCTCAACAAATCGGCACAGGTAACGCTTTCCTGTTCTGCCAGCGGATGCCCTCTGCGCATTAAAAGCCCCCAGCGCTCTTTCTGCTCCAGGCGTATGTATTCGTACTGTTCAATATCAATGGGCTCCAGCATAATGCCAAAATCCAAAAGCCCTCTGTCCATGCGCTCTTTAATATACTGCGAGCTGTTTGAATAAATTTCAAACCTTACTTTTGGATGCAGCTTTTGAAACGCGGACATTACATCCGGCAGAAACTGCGAAGATTTAAGCGCGCCGCTGCCGATGCTGATAACGCCGCCCACTTCACCGGCCGTTTCTATTTCAGATTCTATTTTATACATCATATCCACAACTTCTTCCGCACGGCGGCGCAGCAGCATGCCTGCTTCCGTCAGCGCAAAATTACGCCCGCGTACAAAAAGTTCCGTGCCGAGTTCCTGTTCCAGCTGCTTCATCTGCCTGCTTAAAGTAGGCTGCGTAATGTGCAGCACCTCCGAGGCTCTTGTTATATTTTCCTCGCGTGCTACCGTTAAAAAATATTGCAGTGTGCGCAGTTCCATTTTCATCACCTCTGCCGTGCAGTTTATACTTTAATTTTAGCACAGTGCAGCCGCCGCGCGCCAGCATTAAACAAGCCGCGCAGGCGGATGATTTATTAATTTTACTTATATAATAAAAAAACTTCCGCAGGCATTACCTGCGGAAGCCGTTATTTTTACAGTTTATTTAACAACCAGAACCGGAACTTTAGCGTTGCGCACAACATAGCCGGATACGCTTTCCCTGATTTTTGACATACCCTGCGTTTTTCAGCCTTAATCAAGCCCCAGCCAGTTTTTAATTTTGGCGTCTGTTAAATCTTTGGTGGCGTCAAAACATTCTTTAACATCTGCCCCGGGGCAGATGGAACGGATATCACGCGTGCTGTTTTTAGGGCCGCTGCCGCCATGCGTACAGAACGGATAAACCGTTTTGCCTGTAAAATCATAGCTTTCCATAAAGGTTTTAATCAGCTGCGGGCAGGTAAACCACCAGATTGGAAAACCTACAAGCACAACATTATAATCTTCAAAGCCCTGCACCTTATCATTAAGCGCCGGTTTTTCGTTTTTAAGCTGTTCCCATTTGGCAACGGCAACCGTGGCAACATAACTTGCCGGATACTCTTTAGTGGGAACTATTTCGTGCAAAGCGCCGCCTGCTACTTTGGCTATTTTCTGCGCTGCGGCTTTGGTGTGCCCTGTTTTGGAATAATATGCCACTAAAATTTTATCTGCCATTTTTCTCTCCTCCGTCCGTAAAAACCTCTGCCCTCAGGCAGTTTATGCTTCATAATAATAGCTGCGCTTTGCGGTAAGCAGCACCAAAATAAACATTACGCCCGTAAAAACAGCGTAGCCTGCGGTAAGCTCCAGCAGCGAAAAATACTGGGCAATGCGGCTTACCAGAAGGTTTGGCAGCGCCGCGCCGCCGTAGGCAACAACGTAAATTAAAGATAATACGCCCGCCCTTTCCTGCAGGCTTGTGCCTTCCACAATTCCGGCCATGCTGACGGTAAAAGCAGCGCCGTCCGCAATGCCGGCCATTACGTTAAACGCCAGAAACAGGCTTAGCGAATGGCTGTAAATGGCATATACCACGCCCGCAACGGCTATAAAAAAGGCCAGCATGGAAAAACGCTGCAGCAAAAATTTATCGCGCCCGCGCGAAAGCGCCGCACCGAGCGCAACCGGCGCAATGAACGATACAAAGGTAAGCGAAGCGACAAAAGTGCTTTGTACGCCCAGCTCCTGTATGCCGATAGCAGCGCTGTACGACTGGTAAAAACCGCCTACCGCCCAGGTACCGGCAAATGCGCACGCTGCCGCAGGCAAAAGCTTTTTAACGCGCGGCGTAATTTTAAGCTGCGGCTTAAGGCTGCGCCACGCACCGCTTTGTTTGCTGGTAATTGTTTCCGTACTGGCAAAAACCAACGCGCCGCAGCACAACAAAAGTGCCGCCACAATTACAAACACCATGCCAATCGCATCGCTGAACATATTAAACACGCCGCTGCCCATTGCGCCAAGCGGCAGGCCTATATTCGGCGCACTGCCGATAATAACCGCAGCCAGGCCCTTATAGCGCCGCGGTTCATTATCAATAATAAACGCTGCCACCGTGCTGGAGGCCAGCCCGCAGCTTAACCCCTGCATAAAGCGCGCCGCCAGCATGCGCCACTCGCCGGTTACATTGCCGAACAAAAAGCAGCCCGCCAACCCAAACGCCAGCGTTAAATAAATTGCGCGCTTGCGCCCCCAGTAGTTGGTTAAACGCGGCAAAAACAAAAGCGCAATAACAGTACCGGCAAAATATGCCACAGTTGCCAGCGAAAGCACGCCTTTATCAAGCCCAAGCGTTTCGGCATAAGTATGGTAAAACGGTATCGGCGC
>OHGZ01001289.1_pt1 | contig 12268 bp, 8 predicted proteins | sample 1567851 | NCBI WGS metagenome assembly OHGZ01 (sample SAMEA3879563, study PRJEB24766) | human gut metagenome | biome: human-associated habitat; feature: feces | place: USA | collected 1985/1987 | reverse complement strand
ACTCTACCACCACGGATAAGAACAACGCTATGCTCCTGAAGGTTGTGACCTTCTCCTGGGATGTAGCTTGTTACTTCGATTCCGTTGGAAAGACGAACTCTGGCGATTTTTCTAAGAGCTGAGTTAGGCTTCTTAGGAGTTGCAGTCTTAACTGCTGTACAAACGCCACGTTTCTGTGGTGCAGACTGTTCAACTGCTTTCTTTCTTAAAGAGTTGAATGTTTTCTGGAGAGCCGGAGCTGTAGATTTCTTTACAGATGTCTGGCGTCCTTTTCTTACTAACTGGTTGAATGTTGGCATTCCATTTCACCTCCCGATTTATTTCTCCATAGATTTTTCTATGGGGCCTTGCGGTTGCTATTCGTGTAATTACGCACAAAAAAATTAAACGTTCCTTTTGCACGCTTGCTCATTATATCCCGTAAAACTCACACTGTCAAGGCATTTCTCCTGAATTTTACAGTATTTTTTCATATTTTTATCATAACTAAAAAATCCTTTCCTCATACACTACATCACCATATTAAACTTATCTGACAATATGCTCCCCCTCCAACCACTTTACTGCCACTTCCCCTATCCTATCGAAATAACTATGCCAATCACTTATCTGCAAATCCTCATACACAGATAAAAAAAGCCTCAGTGCTACGTTTTTTCATTTGCAACTCAAATCCGTATTCTACTCAATTAATATAGTTATCTACGAGCCCCAGCGCCGGATAATATTTATTTTGTGTGCATTTGCAGGATGCTTAGAGATATTAGTCTGCAGAAATCTGCGTTATGAGCAGACCGTCTCACGTGTTTGAGCGAAGTTTGCAACGTAGCGAGTTTGAGAGGGCTGCTCATGCTTTTAGCAGATTTCTGCAGATTTATAGCAGTCCTAGTAAATAATGCATTTAAGACAGTTCAGCAGAGTGCGAAAGACAAGGAAGATATCTGCAGGCGTGCTGACGCACGGCAAAGATATCTGACGCAGGATTTCACACTCTGATGGGCTGGATTAAGATGCATTATTTACTAGAACTGCTATAATATCTCTTAGCGTCCGAAACCGCACACAAAATAAATATTATCCGGCGCGTCCCCTTCACTAACAATTGCATTTCCCCCTCCCTTTTATTATAATAACAACCAAAGCAGGCAAATCAACTTGCAGACACACTATAACATTCTATAAACCCAGGAAAGGACACTATAATATATGAAGAAACCCAGCATGATCAGCATCCTTCTGTTTCTGACAGGACTCCTGTGCATCATAGCCCTGATCTTCTTTAACAGGACCACACTGCACCAGATCCTCACCACTGAAAAAGAAGTCGATACAATCTCCGAACAGATCACTGCAAAACACGACGAAGTCAAACAGGCAGTAGACAAGTACACTACCGCCATAGACACAGTCCAGTCAAATATCAATCGCATGAAACAAAAACAACAGACAGCCACACAGAAGAAAACAAAAGAAAAAGCTGAAATCCCGGAAGAAGCTTCATCAAAGCCTTCTGTATTCAGCCAGAACAGCACCAGTGCCTCTTCTGGTTCCAGTGCCAGCGTTTTCTCCTCCGATGCCGAAACAGACGGACATATAATAGGAATCGATCCAGGGCATCAGAGTGAGTCCGTAGATATGAGTGCCCCGGAGCCCAACGGTCCCGGTTCTTCTGAAATGAAAGCAAAATGTACCAGCGGAACTCAGGGAACCTACAGCGGTGTTCCCGAATACCAGCTCAATCTGGAGGTCTCTCTTCAACTAAAGGATGAACTGGAACAGAGAGGCTATCAGGTAGTCATGACACGAACAGACAATGAAACAGCCATCAGCAACATGGAACGCGCACAATATGCTGCTGCACAGGGCGCAGAGATCTATGTCCGCATCCATGCAAACGGCGATGATTCCCATACTGCATCAGGAGCACTGACCATGTCGCCCTCTCAGAATAACCCTTATATCCCACAACTGTTTGAACAGTCTGATCGATTATCCCGGTGCATCATCGATTCCTACTGTGCTGCAACAGGTTTTCAGAACCTTGGAATCCAGTACACTGACACGATGACAGGAATTAACTGGAGCACTGTTCCTGTTACGATCCTTGAAATGGGATTTATGACAAGCCAGAATGACGATCTGAAAATGAATGACGCAGAATTCCAGAAAACAATGGTACAGGGAATCGCAAATGGCATTGACAGCTACTTTGCATCATGATGATGTAAGTGTCAAAAAGCATTTTGCCCCTGACTTGATATCTGCGGATTGCTACGCAGCTTCGCAGTTCCCGCAATCCTGATTACAATAATAATAATTACGAAAGGAAAACCGCAATGAATAAAAAGCCAAATGAAAAACCTATTTTTCTCTATATAGTGATCGGCATACTGACTGTTGCAGTGATTGCACTGGCAGCTGTTTCATTTTTATCACTGAACCATCTCGTCACACTACAGCAAAAAGTACAGACACTCTCCAAAACCGTAGAGGAGATTTCCACTGATGCAAATACCCTTATCAGTCAGGCAGATCAGTTAGATGAATTAAGAGAACAGGAAAGTTCTGTCAAGGCAGCCACCGGAGAAACATCTCCTGCACAGTCAGAATCCGCTGAACCCTCTTCAGAATCCGAACAGCAGAACGGAACACTTTCCCCTTCCTCCAACAACACATTTACCGACAACACTGATTCCAGCATGGACAATCTCCTGAAACAGGTACAGTCCCTGCTGCCGGCTGATAACGGAACCTGGTCCGTCTATGTCTGCAACCTGCCGAAAGATTCTGAAGGCATGATCAACGATACTCCCATGCAGGCAGCAAGCCTGATCAAACTGTATATTATGGGAGCTGTATACGAAAACTACGATACCCTCTCCCAGTCTCACAACGGAGACGAAATTGACAGTAATATTTCAGCCATGATCACTGTCAGTGATAATGATGCTGCCAACACTCTGGTAAACTGGCTTGGAAACGGCGATGACTCTGCAGGCATGGCAAAAGTAAATGGCTTCTGCCAGGAACATGGTTTCACCAGCACCCAGATGAACCGCCTGCTTCTCGCAGGTAAAGAAAACGGCGACAACTATACATCCGTCAAAGACTGTGGAACCTTTTTAAAGCAGATATACCAGACTGTCAACGGAACCCTTCCCGCTTCTACTCTTCCAAACGCAGATGCAATGTATTATCACTTAAAAATGCAGCAGCGTAAAAACAAGATCCCTGCACAACTTCCAGAAGGCGTCGGTACTGCCAATAAGACCGGCGAACTTGACACTGTAGAAAATGATGCAGCGATCATCTATGATACAGCCAAAGGAATTGATCTTGTAGTATGCTTTATGTCACAGGATCTTACTGATACCGGTGCTGCCCAAAGCACCATTGCTGCAGATGCACGTGCTATCTACGGATACTATAATGAATAAACACACTCTTCTGAATCTACAGTCTATCCAGATAATTGTCATAAATCAGACAGATATTCGCAACCTCCGCAGGGGACTTACTTGATTCGGTTAAAAGAAGGAGGCACATCCCTTAACGGATTGTGCCTCCTTCTGCAAATTCAACAGGAAGAATCGTCAATGTCTCAATCTCTTCCCCTTTTATTTTCTTTAATAAAAGTTCCACAGCCTTTCGTGCCATATCCGGCACCGGCTGTACAATTGTTGATACCATTATGCCTCTTCAGCTTCCCCCTCTTCATAGGACTTCTCCCATATCTCCGAAAATACTGCCAGCGGACAGTCTGTGAGAAGGCACATGAGAAGGAAACATTCGTATGGATTTACTATGTATATCTCTCCCATTCCACATCGAAGCAGAATATCCTGAATCTCATCCAGAAAATGCTTGTATCTGTTAAAAGGATCATCATCCTCCATTTCCTGGGAGACGATAAAGAATTCCAGTGTGATCAGGTCAAAGCGCTCCACCGGGAGTTTGTGGCTTAAAATATTTGTAATCCTCTGCCTACTGAAACGCTTCTGGCTGAAATGCTTTGCCAGAATGGAGGCAGACATTTTCTTCAGATTGCCCATTTTGTTGATGGGGATTCCGCTGCAGATTACTTTTTCCACATCAGAAGGTGTAATTCTTTCTGCTGTCCACACCTTATCCCCACCTTTTTCCTCTTCATCATGCTGATACAGTCCGGCAATAATCTGCTTCGCATGATATAAAAGCTTTGTAAACTCCTGAAATGCCTGACTTTTCTCAGATATGGGATCTACTCTTTTTGATTTCAGTCGGGCAAGATAATCGATCAGTTTCTCCTCCGTATCAAGGCACAGGTTGCTTCCGTATAAAACCTGAGTATTTTCCACTTCCACAGGGGCGAGTATCTCATATTTTTTTTTCAATTCCTCTGCTTTATGATAACCCTGCTGCGTACTGTAACAATACCAGTAGATCACCTCGTCCGGATTGTAAAAATCAAAATCCTGTTCTTTCAGTACTCTTGTCAGGAAATCCGACACATCCTCTGTGGTCATTTTCAACCCAAACCCCAGAAGAAAAACAGTTTCTCTTTTTACAGATGCCTGATTCAGCCAGTTATTCACCAGTGCCGACAACTTGGTAGAGGTAGGATTCATGGATTTGGGCGTATAGGTTTCCTTAAAGGAATCTACTACGATCTCCTTATACACTTCCTGTGGAACCTCCGAGAAAGGTTCTTCCAGCTCTGCCCTTTCATAAATATATCTCTTCAGATGGTCGCCAAAGGACACCAGTTCCATCTCTTTATATAAATAGTGGAAAATAACATCCGCATCTTCGTCTTCAAAACTGTCCAGGCTTACCACCTGCCTAAATCTCTGTGCCGCCCTTCTGGTAAATTCATACTCCTGTACTTTATCAAACGCAACATTCTGTTCAAAATCCAGATCCTGCATACGGTTCTTCATGCTGCCCCACCTCTCATTTTTTATCTTTCAGATTTTTCATCCATTCTTTCATTCTGCGGACTGTATCCAGCTTCTGTACTTCACAGAGCACGATCGTCACATTATCTCTCCCACCTTTTTGGAGAGCATTTTTAAGAAGATCATTTACGATCTCCGGGATTTCCATATCCTGTGACAGAATCGCCTCTATCTCACTGTCCGAAAGCATATCTGTTACTCCATCTGAACACAGAAGATATCTGTATCCCTCCTTATGCTCGATTTCTGTCACAGAAGGTTCCAGTCTCTGCAGCTCTTCAGGAAGTCCAAGATACTGGGTTAACGGGGCTTTCCCAACTGCCGTACCACCAAAAACATGGTCTGTGGAAATCTGCTGAAGCTTACCGCCATCCATAAAATAAATCCTGCTGTCCCCAAGATTGCAGGCAAACATAGACTCTGGTGTAAAGAGGAGCATCGCCATTGTGCTTCCCATGCTCCAAATATGATGATCTGTTCCATATCTGCATACTGCCTGATTCATCTTCTCACATACATCGTCTATAAAATCTTCCGGCATATCCCTCAGCATTCTTTTATTCGCATTATAAAATTTTCCAAATTCTTCTGATGCAAGAAAGGCTGCAATCTCGCCGCAGCTTTCTCCTCCCATACCGTCAAATACCGCCATTGCCGGTGCTCTGTTACCCGAAATAATCTTTGAGCAGATACCCTTTGTTCCTTCATTGTTCACCGGAAGGGATTCCCCAAAACACCAGAAATTATCTTCATTATTTGCCCGGATATTTCCTGTATGGCAGGTATATGCACATTCAATCTGATACATTGCCATTATCTGTCTTTGTTCCTTCTCCCTTCAATGCTTTCAATGAATTGTTCCAGTATTTCTCGCCACGTTTCACGAATTCCTCATTATCTTTTTCGTTATCGTGACATTTTCCATTGGAATCGATCCATCTTATCAGTTCGCCGTCGTTATAATAATAATATTCTGAAGTTTCATCATACCAGATATATGCAAAGAATAACTTCTCTCCCCAGTAGAAATATTCTTCATAAACTCCATCTCCGGATTCTGCCGGATAGACCAGAGCTTTCATGCATTCACTCTCAATATCCAGATTTCCATCTGCCTGCTGAGTGGTCTTTACCCTTCTCAGATATCGCAGAACAGTTCCTTCTGTTCCAACCCAGTCGTAACTGTTCAGATTATCTGTGATAGTTGTTGCCTGCTCCTTGATCGTATCCAGAGCTTTGGAGAAATCTTTGGATCCGGATTTTGTGGAGCTGTATTTCTCATCATCCAGAATTGCGATCGGATTATCCTCCTGTCCTTCCTGAGCATGATCTGTACTTACTCTGTAATAGACGGCGGCCATCATAAGTATCGCTGTACCTGCCACAATTGCAAGCAATGCCCTGCGCAGCAGCTGTTTCTTCCTGCGTCTTCGCTTTCTGGCTTCCACAGCACGCGCAGATCTTATCGCAACTGTTTCTGATGGCGTTTCCTGTGGCTGTATTTTCTGTTCTGCTACAACTGACATTGTTTCTTTATCTGTAAAGCTGCTCTCCGAAACATTGTTTACAGCACGTTTTCTTTTTGCAGCATTCTGAAAATCTGATGTTTTTTTATTTCCCCGGGTATTCTGTACTGACGTATTCTGCACTGTACTTTTTCGTACATTTTCGGCATCTGATGTAACATTCTGTGCTGCTCTGCCGTTCTGTGCAATTGCACTATATGATTCTGTTTTATCCGTTCCTGCTTTCTGAACACCGTTTTGTAACTGCCGGATTCTGCCAGATCTTCCATTTTTCAGGTCATCCAGCACACTATAAAGCTCCTCCGGTGTCTGATATCTCAGTGCAGGATCATAAGCACAGGCCTTCATGATAATACGGGCAAACTGTGTTCCTGCATCCACAGGTGCACTCATCTGCTCTCCTGCAACACGCTTATTTAATGCATTTTCCTTATCCCTGTAAGTGATAAACTGTTTTTCCAGACTCATAAATGGCAGTCTGTTATGATTCATCAGCCTGTACAGCACAATCCCAAGAGAATAAATATCTACCCTGCTGTCATATTTCTCACCTTTATACATCTCAGGCGCCATATAAGAGTAAGTACCTTTCTTGGAAAATCCGCTCATGGTTCGCTCAAGTTCACGTGCAATTCCGAAATCTCCAAGCTTAAAATCGCCAAATCTGGATACAAAAATATTCTCCGGCTTGATGTCCCTGTGAATGATCTTAAGTTTCCGGCAATATTCCAGTGCCTTACTCAAATCCATTCCCAGCTTTATTACCTCTTTCTCAGTAAGCTGCTTTTCCGCACAGTAATCCATAAAACTTGTCAGATATTCCATCCTTATGGAAATCTCCCATCCAATGACATCCAGATATTCCATAACCTTAAAATCTTCTACAGAGACAATGTAAGAGTTTCCTCGAAAGTATTCCATGGTACTGATTTCCTGAATACATTCCTCAACCAGATTCTGAAAATACTGTCTTGTGGACTGCTCATCCCCTGTTTCAGAACGTACGCTGTTCAACTCGCTCTGGCTTCCGGGTATATTGATGATCTTGATAGCAGAATAGAAAGATTTTCCACGTTCTGTTCTCTGTGCCTTATACACCTTTCCAAAAGAGCCTTCGCCGATTTTCTCTATGATTTTCCATTCCGGCCATGCTGAAACCGGAAGTTCTTTATCCATATTGCACCTCCATTTCTGTTCAATTTCTATTTCCTTCCCTGTCCCGGTCAATGCTTTTTACAAGCTGTTACCGGAAACAAAAATGTATATTTATCATAACTGTAAAAATACTTCACAGTTCATTACCTGCTCATAATGTACTGGTATTATAACACAAAAAGCAGTTTCTTTGTATTTTTCTCTTTTTTCGGCAATGGAATGTTCCGGAAAATAAAAGAGAACTACCTCGCCGGCAAAATCTGTCGGCACAGATAGTTCTCTTGTGAATTCATATCAAATCAGTCCGGATAAGTTATCTACTCCGTTGGATCATTCGTTGTCTTCTGCATCGTCTGAAGCCTGATCATCAGCTTCGTCTTCAGCAGCCTCTTCTTCATCAGATTCTTCAACATCGAATTCTTCGTCTTCCGGAAGTTCTTCATCCATTGTGATCATCTCATCATCTTTGATTTCTTCATCTTCCGTAAGTTCTTCGGCTATATCTTCAACCTTTACTTCCGGTTCAGGCATTGTGCTGTTGAGTCTTACATCTCTGTAGCGTTTCATACCGGTACCTGCAGGAATCAGTTTACCGATGATTACGTTCTCTTTCAGACCGATCAGCGGGTCAACTTTACCCTTGATAGCGGCTTCAGTCAGAACTTTAGTTGTTTCCTGGAAGGAAGCGGCTGACAGGAAGGAGTTTGTAGCAAGAGATGCCTTGGTAATACCAAGCATAACCTGTTTTCCATCTGCAGGCTGTTTGCCTTCTTTTTCCATCTGCTCGTTAACGTCCTCGTATTCAAGGAAGTCAACCAGTGTTCCAGGAAGGAATTCTGTATCTCCGTTATCTTCGATACGGATTTTCTTCAGCATCTGACGAACGATAACTTCGATATGCTTATCGCTGATCTCAACACCCTGGAGACGATATACACGCTGTACTTCACGGATCATATAATCCTGAACTGCACGTACACCCTTAATTCTCAGGATATCATGCGGATTTACGCTACCTTCTGTAAGTTCATCACCTGCTTCAAGGATCTGTCCGTCTGTGATCTTGATACGGGATCCGTATGGAATAAGGTAAGTCTTGGATTCACCTGTTTCCTGATCTGTAACGATAACTTCACGTTTCTTCTTAGTGTCATTGATAACAGCAACACCAGGAATCTCTGTGATGATGGCAAGACCTTTCGGCTTTCTTGCCTCAAAAAGCTCCTCGACACGAGGAAGACCCTGTGTGATATCTCCACCGGCAACACCACCACTGTGGAAAGTACGCATGGTAAGCTGTGTACCTGGCTCACCGATAGACTGAGCAGCGATGATACCGACAGATTCACCAACCTGTACCGGCTCGCCGGTTGCAAGGTTCGCACCGTAACATTTCGCACAGATACCAACTTTACATTTACATGTAAGGATTGTACGGATCTTAACTTTCTCGATAGATCCGCCTGTCTGGTTGTCCACGCCTTCTTTCATGATGCGGGCAGCACGTTTCGGTGTGATCATATGGTTGGCTTTTACGATAACTTCGCCATCTTTATTCTTAATTGTCTCACAGGAGAAACGACCTGTGATACGCTCCTGAAGTCCTTCGATCTCTTCTTTACCATCTACAAAAGATTCTACATACATACCTGAGATCTCATCTCTGTTTTCACAGCAGTCTGTCTCACGTACGATCAGATCCTGAGAAACGTCAACCATACGTCTTGTCAGGTAACCTGAATCGGCTGTACGAAGAGCTGTATCGGACATACCTTTACGTGCTCCATGTGCAGACATGAAGTATTCCAGTACGTCAAGACCTTCACGGAAGTTTGACTTGATAGGCAGCTCGATGGTGTGACCGGTTGTATCGGCCATCAGTCCTCGCATACCTGCAAGCTGTTTGATCTGTTTATCGGAACCACGGGCACCGGAGTCAGCCATCATGAAGATGTTGTTGTATTTATCAAGACCGGTCAGCAGAGCATGTGTAAGCTCATCGTCAGTCTTCTTCCATGTATCAACAACTTCTTTGTAACGCTCTTCCTCGGTGATAAGACCACGTTTATAGTTCTTTGTGATAAGGTCTACAGTATCCTGAGCCTGTTTGATCATTTCCGGTTTCTGAGGCGGAACTGTCATATCGGCAATGGCAACAGTCATGGCTGCACGTGTGGAATATTTGTAACCTGTAGCTTTGATCGCATCAAGAACCTCAGCAGTCTTTGTAGCACCGTGAGTATTGATAACTTTTTCAAGAATCTGTTTCAGCTGTTTCTTGGCTACCAGGAAGTCAACCTCAAGAAGAAGTTCATTTCCCGGAACACTTCTGTCTACGAAACCAAGATCCTGTGGAAGGATTTCGTTAAACAGGAAACGTCCAAGTGTAGATTCTACTGTACCGGTCAGAACGGATCCGTCCGGCATTGTCTTGCTGCAGCGAACATGGATTCTGGACTGCAGTGTGATTACTTTATTCTCATAAGCAAGGATTGCTTCGTTTACACTCTTGAAGAACTTGCCTTCACCCTTGTTTCCAGGTCTTTCCTGAGTCAGATAGTAGATACCAAGTACCATATCCTGTGAAGGAACGGCTACAGGACCACCATCAGAAGGTTTCAGCAGGTTGTTCGGTGATAACAGAAGGAAACGGCACTCTGCCTGTGCTTCCTGTGAAAGCGGAAGATGTACGGCCATCTGGTCACCATCGAAGTCAGCGTTGAATGCGGTACAAACCAGCGGATGCAGTTTGATCGCTTTACCTTCTACAAGGATCGGTTCGAATGCCTGGATACCAAGACGATGCAGTGTAGGTGCTCGGTTCAGCATAACCGGATGTTCTTTGATAACATCCTCCAGAACATCCCATACAGCAGGCTCCAGCTTCTCAACCATTTTCTTGGCGTTCTTAATGTTGTGTGAAGTTCCGTTGGCAACAAGCTCTTTCATAACGAAAGGTTTGAACAGCTCGATAGCCATCTCCTTCGGAAGACCACACTGATAGATCTTCAGTTCAGGTCCTACGACGATAACGGAACGTCCGGAATAGTCAACTCGTTTACCGAGAAGGTTCTGACGGAAACGTCCGGATTTACCTTTCAGCATATCAGAAAGGGATTTCAGGGCTCTGTTTCCAGGACCTGTTACAGGACGTCCGCGACGACCGTTGTCGATCAGGGCATCAACAGCTTCCTGAAGCATTCTCTTTTCGTTGCGAATCAGTATATCGGGAGCGTTGATTTCCTTGAGCTTTTTAAGTCTGTTGTTTCTGTTTATAACGCGGCGGTAAAGGTCGTTGAGGTCGCTTGTCGCGTATCTGCCGCCGTCCAGCGGAACCATAGGTCTCAGCTCCGGAGGAATAACGGGCAGCACGTCCAGAACCATCCATTCGGGTTTGTTGCCCGAGCGGCGGAAGGACTCGACTATTTCAAGACGTTTGATTGCTCTGATACGTTTTTGTCCCGTAGCCTTTTCCAGCGTCTTTCTTAGCTGCTCGGCTTCCTTTTCGAGGTCCACCTCCATGAGAAGCTCTTTGATGGACTCTGCGCCCATGCCCACCTTGAAATTGGCGGCGCCGTAGGTCTCAACCGCTTCTCTGTGCTCGTTGGGGGTAAGCACCTGCTTTTTTGCAAGCGACGTCGCCATGGGGTCAAGCACCACGAAGCTTGCGAAATTCAGAACCTGCTCCAAAAGCTTGGGCGACATATCCAGCAAAAGCCCCATTCTGCTCGGCACGCCTCTGAAATACCAGATGTGGCTTACCGGTGCGGCAAGCTCGATGTGCCCCATGCGCTCGCGGCGCACCTTGGCGCGAGTGACCTCGACGCCGCACTTGTCGCAGATGACGCCCTTATAGCGGATTCTCTTGTATTTGCCGCAATGGCACTCCCAATCCTTTGTCGGACCGAAAATCTTTTCGCAGAACAAACCGTCCTTTTCGGGCTTGGTTGTCCTGTAATTTATGGTCTCGGGCTTGGTGACTTCTCCGTAAGACCACTCTCTGATTTTTTCCGGGGAAGCGATACCTATCTGTATTGAATCGAAATTGTTAAGCTCGTACATTTATCTTCCCTCCTCAAAACTCCTCGTCCTCGTCCGTTTCGTCATCGTCGAACAAATCCTGAATGTCGAACTCCTCGTCCTCGTCCATTTCCTCGTCGTCGAAGCTGAAATCGTCCGCCAAAATGTCTATTTCTTCGTTTTCGTCGAAGCTCAAAATCTTTTCTTTCTTTTCTTCCTTAGCCTTGTTGATAAAGTCGGCGTAGTCAAGCTCCGTATCGGAACTGTCTATTATCTGAATTTCCTCGTTATCCTCGGAAAGCACCTTTACGTCCAGCGCAAGTCCCTGCAACTCCTTTATCAGCACCTTGAAGGACTCCGGAATACCCGGGTCGGAAATATTGTCGCCCTTTACTATGGATTCGTAAGTTTTCACTCTGCCCACGACGTCGTCCGACTTGACGGTAAGAATTTCCTGCAAAATGTTGGAAGCGCCGTAAGCTTCAAGCGCCCACACCTCCATTTCGCCAAAACGCTGTCCGCCGAACTGAGCCTTGCCGCCCAAAGGCTGCTGCGTGACAAGACTGTAAGGTCCCGTGCTCCTCGCGTGGATTTTGTCGTCCACAAGGTGAATGAGCTTGAGCATATACA
>OHGZ01001288.1_pt1 | contig 12269 bp, 11 predicted proteins | sample 1567851 | NCBI WGS metagenome assembly OHGZ01 (sample SAMEA3879563, study PRJEB24766) | human gut metagenome | biome: human-associated habitat; feature: feces | place: USA | collected 1985/1987 | reverse complement strand
TTATATATAATTAAATAATCCTACTTGTTAATATTATACAATAAGTATTAGATCAAAAAATAAATGCTTAGAACGCAGTGGTTCTAAACATTAGCATAAACTTTTATTAAATTATTTCTTTGCATAAAGATAACGCTATTCAAATATGGTAGTTGAATAGCGTTAGGTTTATCATTTTAATTCATATTGATCTTTTAGAATTTGAATTTTCCCTTTTAACAAGACATTATCGAGTTCATAATCATACTCTTTATATAAACTATCAAGTTCTTCAATTAATTCCGGAATAAACATGTCTTCAGGAATTTTAGTTCCTGCTCCCGATAAAGCATACGGATAATGAGTCCCTGTACCTCTTTTAAATTCTTTTATTTCAGTAAGCTTAATTGCAAAATTCAGGTCTGCTCCAAAATCATAAACCATTTTTAGTTTATCGCCTACTGATAAATTAAGATTTTTCAGTTTAAAATCGCATGGTTGAATAGCATTATCGTTATAAAACTCAAAATAAGAATTAATATACCTAACGCTAAATAAATGACTTCCGCTTAATTCAAAACTCGCCATAATTGCATAAGCTAATTTTGCAACTGTACTTACTGAAGTTATTTCAATTCTTCTCCAATACTTATCTTCCAGATTACACAACTTTATTTCAAATTCATATACTACTGTCTGATTTGCCATTTTTAACGCTTCCCTTCTGTTTTTACATGATTTATTTTATTATACTATATATTTATCTGTTTTGCAAGTTGAGTGCTTCTTGCTCTTCAATCATATGTATATATTCCTTTTCCTCACAGTCAATATAATCCTTGATCAGCTGCTCTGCCTCGTATATATCATCCTTGAGAATTTCAAAACCAACTGCAATCGAAATTTTATCAAGCTTTAGTTTTTCTTCAGAATCAAAAATCCCAACTTCATATCCTTTGCAGCAAATATCACTACCCTGCATGTCCTGTCGAATCAAGTTATCGACAGGTTTTATTCTTATATAAAAACTTTTATATCTCATTTTCACACCTCATTCCATTGTCATCTGAAAACCTTCTTCAAGTTCCTCAGATTCTTCGGCAATTTCTTCACATTCTTCCTGTTTAATTTTTTGTTCGTAATCAAATGCCTGTTTTAACGCATCTACCAGATATTTTTCATCAAATCCGTTTTCACGATAACCTTTTACAATCGTGTTATAATATCCTGCTGTTGGCAATGATATTTCTCTGCCGTTCATAACATATGCCATACATTTTTGCTTTTCTCCGTTTATTTCTACTTCAACATCTTCTTTTCGATATAAATTAGGAAAGCCCTCATAACGATCCAGACTTAGTTCATCCTGTCCTCCAAGCTCCCAAATAAGTACCGGAACCTCAGAACCTTCTTTCGGTTCAATCGTTGCTACTTGTCTGAACTGTAACTCATAATCGGATATCGTTCCTGTTGTTACAACCTTTGAGTCAGGACATCTAAACGCCATTTGCTCTAAGTTTATATTTGATCCATACGCTAAATACAATTTTTTCATTTTAAATCCTCCATACATTCTACATGGACAACTCCATGCCCATTTCTTCTGTTTCTTCTTCCTCAAATTCGCTCTCACAGTCCTCTGAGATTTCATCGGGTGTTATCTCTGCTTCCTCTGCAGGAGCCGACAGGTTGGCACACGCTTGCTCTCTTTCTGCAATTCGTTCCTGCCTTAATCTTTCACGCTGTGCTATTGCATCTTCAGGATGCCTCCATGCTATATTTCCATCCAAATGTTTTAGTAAATGTGTTCGACAGTTTTTAAACTCATCTCCTATCAATCCTAAGTTCAAAAGCCATACTCTGAAACTGTACCTCATATTATCACTGCGTGAAACTTTTGGCGAGCAATACTTCTTTGTTACGGCAGCATTGCTTATTGCCAATGCCAAGGTCAAATATGATCTTATGACTCCGGCGTGTAAAGATGAATTACAGCATCTTATCTCGAAATGCCTTCCCGAAAAGTAACTATGTAAATTAAGTGCCCTGTATCTCGATGAGTCATAATGACTGTTTCTTCTGCTTTCTCCGTTATACCAAAGTCTTTCTATTTCCTCTATAGTTTTTGGCTTTTTCTTATTCAACTCTGATAAAAATCTCTGATCTACCTTTTCACAATAACCTGAACGCATTGAAGATACTTGCAGAGCCTCCCACAAAAAATCCTCTTTACTGGCAAATATATTTACTAGATTTCTCAAACTTCGGGCGTCAAAATCATCTGCTGAAATATGTATATGAATTCCGCATTTATATTCCGCTCCTGTTACGGCTCCTGCCTTTCTTAATGCTCTCACCACCTCCTGCAGCATCGGTATATCCTCATATGCCAGTACAGGAGAATTTAATTCTACACTATACAACCTTGACGATGTTGTATTTCTATTTCTGTCTATACACCTTATACTTCCATCATAAACAATTGACCACTTTCTTTCCTTGTTATCTTTTATAGTATATTTATCATAAGAACCTCCCTCATTGACCGCATAACTTTCTAAGACTTTGGCAACTGCCTTGGCTGCCTGATTTCTTGTAATTCCGGTACACTCAATTTCAATTCCATACCCCCTTGTTTTTATTCCCTCATAATTTCCTGACAATTATTTTTCACCTCCTTTGGTTTCATTACAATAAAAAAAACGGTTTGCATTTTTTGCAAACCGTTATATATAAAAACAAGGATACGAGTTTTCGTATCCTTGACTTTAACATTATTTAATTAAGTTTCATAAAGAAACATCTACATTATCTTTACTATACTTTCAAATATACTTTTTAACAAGCTTAAATCTCCCTGAGCTGCTTTTATGGTCGCTATCATAAGCAAATCACTGTCACAATCTGCAAAACTAATATCACGACCTGTGTTTCTCACTAGCAATGTTATGAATAATCTTAATGTTCTTCCATTGCCTTCTCTAAATGGATGAAGCATATTTAATTCATTATAAAGCTCAGTTAATTCGTTAAAAAAATTGATTTCATCCATATTATTCAAATAGCTTAATCCAACTAATCTCTTAAATTTTAACTGTCCGATTTCTTCAATGTTATCATGCTTACTGAAAACAGTTCCTTTTTTTGAAATATTAATTGTTCTGACCGTCCCTGCCCAATCATAAATATCTTCAAAAAGGTGTTTGTGAATCGATTTATAATAATTAAAATCAACATTTTCAAAAACTGCATTCCGTTCTATTTCCGCACCTTTTAATAACACGATTTGCCTTTCAACAATATCTAATGTATTTTGATCCGTTAACCCAAACTTATTAACAAGAACTGTTGATCCCGGATAACAGTTTTCCTGAGTACTTTCCATTGAATAAACAGCCATATTTACACCCTTTTTATTTTAGAAGATAATGACTCAAAAAAATCTTGATAAGTAATTTCACCTTTAAGATATCTTTTAACATTTTCTATTTCATCTGATTCAAAATTAAATCCTTCCATTTCAGCAGAAGCAATTTGATTTTTAATTGCCTGTTCAATTGATACCTTAGCCATTTTATCACCCTTCTTCAATACTTTTGTTTTCTATATTAATCATATACCGTAATCTTTACAAATGTTAACTTCTCTAAAAAAATTTCATTTATATTATAACCGATTCTACTGACAAATGCAATAAAAATAACTTTATTATCAACAAAAACAAGGAGGACACAGCTTTATATTTTCACTGTATCCTCATTTTTTTGAGTACTCTATATAGCCAATAATTCATTGTTAGCTTGACAACTTCCCTTGACGCACAGTACAACACCGCTCCTGCATTATACAGGAGCAGTTATTGTTCTGCATAATATTAAGGAATAATTTAGAAGCTATTTAACCTTGACTTTGCGTATTTTTTTAATCCACTTGCTGTAGACCTTTTTGGTTACATTGTTTTTATCCTTGTAGGTCGCATACGCTCTTACTCGGACATAATATATCTTTTTGCTCTTTATCTTCTTATTCTTGATATTAAGCTTTGTCTTAGCCGTGAATTTCTTAAATATCGGTTTTTTGAAATTCTTCTTTGCAGAAATCTGTACCTCATATCCCTTAGCCTTTTTAACCTTTTTCCATGAAACAGTTACCTTTTTCTTAGCTTTACTCTTTGCAGTCAGCTTTGTAATCTTAGCCTGCTTCATTATCTTCTGAGCCGCTTTCTTGTCCTTTGCCACTGCTTGCAAGCTTCTTGTTGATTTATTTGTCTGAGCAATACTCGGCTTTGTCGGTTGAGAATTGTTGCTAGGCTCTTGCTTTGTCGGCGGGGTTGGCTCTTTCAAATTCTTGATTGCTGTATTGATTGCTTTTATTGCCCCATTCATTGCATCTGCTGTGGCTTCATCTGTAAGAGACTTTGCAGTTTCCAATGCTCTTGTGAGTTTTGCATAGCTCTCTGATGTGTATTTTTTGGCATCTATGGCTTCTGCTTTCTCTATTGCCGATTTAAGCTCGGCAGCTGCAACTATCTGATCATTATAGCTCTTTACCACGCTTCCGCCTATATTCAGAAACTCTACTTTTGTGATTCCATATACATAATCCTTTGCATTATCCCATGCATATGTAAATGCACTAAGCTCAACACTGTCACCTTCATTTATTGCTTCAGTCAGAGTTAATTCCTCAGTCCATGTTTCACCGTTTTTGTAAGATGAGTCTTTTCCCATGAATTTTTTATATGATTCTTTTCCTCCTGCCACTGCTTTGATTTCTATTGACGCATTCGGATTGTATGAAACATCTTCCGCACAGTCGAATGTTACTCTTATCTTGACCGCTTTTGCCATATCCTTATCTGCTGTTGTCTTTAAAACCGTTGATGTTGTTCCTCTCTTATAAACCTTTACAAACGGTTTTCCGGCAGGAACTGTCGGAAGTTCTATGCCTACCAGTCCTTTTAATGCGGTGTTCAGTTTTTCTATTGCAGCATTATATTCAGACTTCAATCCGTCATCAATGGCTTTTGCTTCAGTCAATGCTGTTTCAACAGGCGTCCAGCTTTCTTCTGTAAACATATCGCTTTCCAAAGCTTCTGCCTGTTCTATAAGTTTATCCAATTGTACTTTTTCTTCGCTTGCATCTGCTTTGGTCACTTTTTTCTGTGCTGCTATTAATCTGTCTTTTACACCGTCTAGCTGCTCTTGGGTATAACGGTCTGATTCATAGTACATTTTTGCAGTGACTATCACATCTGTGAAATTTTTATAATTATCATAATCGCTCTCAAGCTTACCCTCTTTGAATGCTTCGGCTTTATCAATAGCTTCTTTTAATGCTGTTTTATCTACTATCGGCTTCATATTACCTCTTGCAGTCATTAAATCTTCTAGCTCTTTATCAACTTCTTCTTGTGTTGCCGTATCACTGTTATAAACTGTTTTTGCATGAGCCAAAGCAGTTTCAAACGCCTCTACATTAGTATATGTGGTCTTATCTATTTCACCAATGAACTTTTCATATACACCTATCATATTTCCCAATTTTGTTTTATCTGTTAATTTTACATTACCTAGTGCCGATGTTAAGGCTGTGACCTCATTATCGACTTCTGTCTGTGTTGCCGAAGCATTTTCATTTACAGTTTTAGCATGAGCTATTGCTGTTTCAAGTGCTGCAACATTATTATATTTGCTCTTGTCTATTCCTGACAGGAATGTTTCCGCTTCGGTTATTTTACTTGATAAAGCGGTTTTATCAACCTTTTTTGTTGTATTTTTCAATGCATTATACAAATTTAGATATTCTCTATTTACTTCTTCCTGAGTAACAAAATTACTTTCATTAACTGTTTTAGCACTTGCTAAAGCTGCTTTCAGTTCTTCAATATTATTGTATTTAGTTTCATCCTCTACCCCTGCAATAAATGTTTCGACCTCTGTTATTTTATTTGCTAAATTTGTTTTATCTACACTAGTTATAGGTGTGTCACTCATATTTGGATCAACTACAATTTGTCCTGGCCAGTTTGCTAATTGTTCCTTAACTGTTTCATTTTTAACATATGCTATTGCGGTTGTTGGTACATTAGTGAAAACAGAAGCCGCTGGTGTTCCTGATAATTTATCAGCATAAACATACATTTTTTCTAATGATGTACAACCATAAAGTGATTGCCCAAATATTTGAAAAGATATTGGATTTTTAAAAACTATTGTTTTTAATGCAGTTGCATTTTTTAAAAACATCGTTACTATACTTGAATATGAACTTGGAAATGTTATTTTTGTAATAAAATCATTACTCTGCATAAACTTAGATTTTGTTGCATTAAGTTCGCAATTATATTTAACTCCTGTGTCAGAATTAACATATACATCTGGAATTGTGATTTCTGATGAACCTCCTAAAAGTTCTTTATAATTTTCTACAAAGCCTGTTATAACTGCTTTACCATTCTCACCTTCAGCAGTTGGTTCAGTAAAGGTATATGTAAATAAATTTTGCTGTTGATTTTCATATTCTGTTTCATTAACAGCCAAAACACTTGTTGGTATCATTGATAAGAGCATTATCAATGATACTGATAAACTAATTAATTTCTTCATTATATTTCCCTTCTTTTCATATAAAAAGCCCTCAGTTTTCACTGAGGGCTTATATAATTTAATTTGATTTTAACCTAATATCGCAGCTATTAGCATTTCACCATATTCAGTTGCAGTATTTTCAACTCTGTCAAATAGTCCAAAACCATGAATACCCGTAAATCCATTATCCCAATATGCTGTTACTATACCATGATTAGCTGCTTCCATATTAAATGTTGATAAATAATTAAACCTATAGTCAAAATTATCTTTATCAATAGCTCCATATTCACCAATAATAACAGGCATATTCAGACTACTTGCAAAAGCAGAAATCTTTTGCATTTGAGATTTTAAATAAGCAATTTCTTCTGATGATCCCCATGTTGATGTACCTTGTTCATTCAATGTAAAATCATACGGATCATAGTAATGAACAGAAAGCATTAATCTATTTGCTGTTGTATCTGTCGGTTTTTTAAACAGACCGCTTATTGTAAGGTCAATATTTGTGTTATATCCGGGAATAAGCAAACATCTGTCTGAGTTACCGTCAACGCTTCTAACAGCGTTTACAAATGTCTGATTCAGTGCATTAATGTTTTCATATGCAAGCGCTGAAGTATAGCCATAGCTGTCACCTATCATTACTTCATTCATTGACTCAAAAACAAGATGTTGGTCATAATCTGCAAATGTTTCTGCTATCTGTGTCCATACTGCCGAGAACTTAGTGAGCATTTCTGTTCTTTTAGTTCCCTTCAGCAATGAAATATCAATCCACTTGCCTGTTATATCCTTGCTACCGTCATGGTGCATATCCATGATTACATACAGTCCTGAATCCAAAGCATAGTCTACTACGGTTTTTATTCTGTTCATCCACGCTGTATCGATAGCATATCCACTTTCGGCACTGCCTATCTTGTCCATGAATGAAACAGGTATTCTCACGGTATCAAAACCACTAGCCTTAACAAGCTCAAACAATGATTTATTTACAGTATGATTATTCCAAAGTGTTTCTCCGACTGTACCATTATCAGTTGAATCAAGAGCATTTCCTAAGTTCCATGCTTTACCCATCATAGAAGTAAGCTGTGAAGCTGTTCGGTTATTTATCTCTGTAATATCAGCCGAACGGTTGTCATAGATTCTGATTTGCGTTACCGTACAATCACTGAAATACAAATTAATTGCTGTTAATGCTGTGCTTAACTCATAGGTATATACCTTTTCTCCTGTTTCAGTTACTTGAACATCTCCACCAGCAATCGTTTCATTATTCTGATTGAAAATTTTAGCCTGTACTTTACCGCTGACAGGTATTTCAGCATAATTTGCTGTTACTTCAATTGTAGGATTAAAGTATCTGTCAAATGGAAGACTTGAGATAGCTATATTCTCTGTTCCGCCGTTGACATTTACTTTATAATCACTTGAAACCATTTCAGATTCAGTTCCCATTGTCCAGTTACCTGTTATGGTTACGTCACTTGGAACTTTATCATAAACTTTGATTTCATTAACAGTACAAGCGTCAAAGCAAGCAAAGAACGAGTGTCTTGTAGGTTCTACATTAAATGAATATGTTACCGTTTGACCTGCTTCTGCTTTTTTGTACTCCAATTCTTCAACAGGCGTCCATGCTTCATCTGCTGTCTGATAACCGTCTACATAATACAAGCAAGCCTGTTTGTATAAATCTTCTCCAATATTATTATCGTATGTAACAGTTACATCAACAGTCGGATTCGTAAATCCGTAGCCTGAGAAACCTGATACATAAATATTATACGGATTAGCGTCAACATTTATATCGGTATCGCCTGTAACTGTCATTTCCGAAGCTGTTCCCTTAGTCCATGACCCGGTAATTGCGGCTTCTTTGCCCTGCTTATCGTTAAACTTTACATAATTAAGCTTAACTTCTCCTGAACCGAAATTATCGGTTACAAGATTAAAGCCTAAAGCCTCCTTTCCGGTGTTCAATGAATTTTCAATCTGATCAATAGTGACAATGCTTGTGTAATCCACATTTACTTCGGGATTATTAGGCTGTCCTACTGAAGTAGTTGTCCAGCCGTTCCAATCAGTATCAAATGCAATCAGACCGAATGTTGCAGACGGCTGATCAGGTAATGTAAGATATTCATAGCCTAATTCTACAGAGCCGTAACCCTCATAATCAGTATTAAGAAATGTTTTAATAGTACCTCCTTGTGTATATGTACCGCTTAAACCTGTGTCTTTTAACGCAAGTGCTGTGTTTCCTGTACCTACTGCCATTGAAGCAGCAACAGCTGCTGCGGATAATGCAGAAATTAGCTTCTTTTTTAGCATTTTGTCCTCCTATAATTTCATACTTGACTTCTTCTATTTATAATAAATTTCCGGAAAATATTATAACTAAAATATTATTGACCTTAGCACCCTTAACTTTATTTTATTGTCAAGCTTCGTAATTACAACATTACAAAAAAAGTTTTACACTTTGTTTTTTGACTGCATATAATTTTAAGTTAAAATATTATTATTAAACTTTGTTATATTCATAAAATGAAATATTTCATGAATAAAATTTTTTGTTACTTTTTATTTAAATATGTTGTAATTAATATTATTATAGCACAATTTTATTTGTTAGTAAATATGCATAATGCCAAAAGCTGTTATTGTTTTTTTGTGCATTTGTATAAAATATTTTATTATCTTTGGAGGTAACAGGATGTTTAGTTTTATCGGTACTAGAAACAGAAAGAAGCTTACGCTTATAGAAATCAGCGAATTGTGGCTTAAATCAAAAAAGTTTAGTGTAAAATTATCTACTTACTGCAATTATAAGCAAAAACTCGAGGACTACATATACCCCCAGCTTGGCAGTTTAAAGTACTCTGAAATTTCCCAAACTCAATTAAATGATTTTATTGATTATCTTTTAGTCTCAGGCAGAAAAGACGGTAATGGCGGTCTTTCTAAAGGAACAGTTAAAGATATTATAACCTTAATGAAATCAATTTCTAAATTTGCACATACCGAGTTTAATTTAAAGAATATCTGTGTCAATCTAAATATTTCTAAAGTAAAAAAAACGAAATTCAGATCTTATCAAACAGTGAAAGAAAAAAGCTTGAAACATATTTGCTCAGCAAGCTTACTTTGCCAAACCTATGTATATTGTTAAGCCTGTATACAGGTCTGAGGGTTGGTGAAATCTGCGGTCTTAAATGGGAAAACATAGACATAAAAAACGGATGTCTATTTGTAAACAGAACTGTTGAAAGAATATCATTAGGAAACGGTAAAACAATGATAGTAATAGAACCTCCTAAAACAGAATCTTCAATCAGAAAAGTATATATACCTCTTTTTATTGTTGCTTTGCTGAAAAAGTATAAGGATAACTCCGATAAATATATTCTTTCGGGAAAAACAAAACCGACTGAACCGAGAGCGTTACAGTACAGATTCAAAAGAATTCTCAGCAAAACTAAAATCAGAGAATTATCTTTTCATTCTTTAAGGCACACATATGCTACATTATGCATTGAAAAAGGTATGGACATAAAAACTTTGAGTGAGCTTTTAGGTCATGCAGATGTAAAAATAACGCTTAACACATATGTTCATTCTTCGGATAGTCTGAAGAAAAAATATGTTAAGCGTTTAGCCGGATAAACCCGTAAATACGGCTTTTTCAATACTTTTATATGTTCATAAAATATTTCATTTTATGAACATTAGGGCATATATCTTTATCGATATATGCCTTTTTCAATTTTACCTTATTTTTAATCAAAACACAATATATTGTACCTTAAATCAAAATATTTTATATTATTAACAAAATGCAGGAAATCATTCTATTTCTGCTTTTACCTCAACTCCGCCTTTAAAAATTATCAGCAGTTCTTCTTTGGATATTACTTTTATGCATTCGATCAGCTTTCTGATTATGATATTATCAAATATTTCAAGCTTAAATTTTTCTTGTTCTATTAATTTCATAGCCGAATCTATTTTATTCTGAGTATCAGCCGATATCTTTGCTTTTTGCTTTAGTTCTTTTAATCTTTCATTTATCGACTGTTCTTCATTAAAAATCTTGGCGAATTCAGAATCCAGCTTGTCCTCATCACATCCGCCCGAAGCTATCAATCCTACTAGATTGTTCCTTGCTTTATTCAATTCCCTTAATCTGTTTTCAAGATTTAATATCTCCTGCTGTCCTTGACATTCAAGTACCGAACCGATATTTGCTTTCAGTATTTTTGCAATTTCACCTCGACAGCCCAAATACTCATTTACCGCCCTCAAAATTGCCTTATGCAGTTTTTCTTCTTTCATTGTCGGAGAATCCGTGCAGTATTTTGTTCCGTGTTCCAAACGGCTTATACATCTCCATACTACCTGCTTTTTACCCCTCGCTGCCCATGTGGTTCTTCGGTATGGTGTCCCGCATTTTCCGCATATCAGCAGTTCCGAAAGGGCATATTTGCTTGTGTATTTACCCTGCTCGGTTAAAGTTTTATCTGATATCTTCCTTTTGCTCGTTCTTCTTGCAAGTTCCTGCTGTACTCTATTATATGTATCACGGTCTATTATCGGCTCATGATGGTTTGTTACCAGATACATCGGCCTTTCTCCGTTGTTTTTCCTGACCTTTTTGCTGATACAGTCCACTCTGAATGTTTTTTGTAAAAGTGCGTCACCGACATATTTTTCATTTCTGAGTATGGAGCTTATTATTTCCCTATGCCATTCTGTTTTACCGTGTGCAGTTTTCCTTTCTAACAATGTGAGCCTTTTGGCTATATCCGTCAGACTGTATCCGTCAAGAAACAATTCATATATCATTCTTACCGTTTCCGCTTCTTCGGGGACTATTTCCGGTTTACCGTCATCACCTTTTTTATATCCAAGCAAATGCTTATATTGAAATGAAACCTTTCCTTCTGCAAATGCTTTCTGCTTACCCCATGATACATTTTGGCTTATGGATTCTGATTCTGCCTGTGCAAAACTTCCGTAAAGGGCTATCATAAATTCCGAAGTCATTGTTAAAGTATTTATATTCTCCTTTTCAAACAACACTCCTATTCCCAAGTCCTTTAATTGTCTTACATATTCAAGACAGTCTACAGTATTTCGGGCAAACCGACTTATTGACTTGGTTATCACAAGATCGATTTTCTGTTTTTTGCACATCCGTATCATTTTCAGAAACTCAGGTCTTTTCTTTGCCTGAGTTCCGGATATGCCCTCGTCAGCAAAAATTCCTGCCAGGGTCCATTCTTTTTTCCGATTTATAAGGTCAGTATAGTACGCTATCTGAACATTATAACTGTTCTGCTGTTCCTCCTGTTCGGTTGATACCCTGCAATAAGCAGCTACACGAAGCTGCTTATACTTATTTGTCCTTTCGATCGGTTTAGCAGCCGCAGGAATGATTTTAACATTCGGCGTTGTCTGAATCATCTTTATCAGTCCTTTCAGTAATATTTTTTATTGTTATTCCATTTATAAATTCAATCTCTATTGTATAAAAATGACCTATCAAAATCCTTGATACGCAGGATTTTAACAGGTCATAGTCTATTATATTCAATTGTTCTCTGTCTGAAAGCAGTTCTTTCAGATACTCTGTTTTCTGAGGACTTTCATCATAAGTGCAGCAGTCGTATTTCAATTCTGCAAGTC
>OHGZ01001274.1_pt1 | contig 12419 bp, 10 predicted proteins | sample 1567851 | NCBI WGS metagenome assembly OHGZ01 (sample SAMEA3879563, study PRJEB24766) | human gut metagenome | biome: human-associated habitat; feature: feces | place: USA | collected 1985/1987 | reverse complement strand
AAGTCGTCAAGACATTAACGGATGTAGAATGGTTGGATTTAGAAGAATTAGAGGAGGAGATTGAGATGTGTGAAGTTGAAAAGAGATGGCTGGAGGTAAAGTTAAAGGGATGAAAAAAGGAATTGAACGAGGTCGTGAAAAAAAGAGCTTGAAATGTATCAAAAAATGATGGACAAGGAATTTGGAATTAAAGCTATCGCATTCATCTTTTCAGTAAGTGTAGAGTTAATTAAAAAGCTATTGATGAAAGCTTAGAAAATGCATTATAAAATGGGGGAAATATGAATAAGAATATAAAAAGAATAAGTGTAGTATGCTTATGTATATTATTGAGCGGTTGTAGCATGTTTCAATCAGCACTTAATGATATCAAGGGCAATTTAGTAGGTAATGGATACACAATCTATACGTATGATAATTATGGTAGTGAAGTCATGGAGACAAGTGGGGATAAAATCAGTATTACAGGTAATGCGGTAGAGTCTACTTCCTATGATGAAGATGGACGTGTTGTTCGTGGCTATGAATTATCAAGTGTAATTACGATAACGGTAGACGGAAAAGAAATAGAATCATGTGGAGATACTTGTGTTTTTGAACAAAAAGGTTTAACACCGGATGTGGATTTCATACAAGAAGATATTGATTCAAATACACATGGACAAATATCGGACAATACGTCTGTTGCTCGTTTTATCAACAAGTATAAAAATATGTTTGGCAAAGGAAGAATTGTAGTCATTAAATCCCAATTAGGACAGCCAATTGCCGCCTACTCTGGAGATAAGGTGTATTGGAAGATTCCAGATAATTTACCAAAAATGACGAAACTTATGATTGATGGTAAGGCTTTGTATATTCATAGAGCAAATTTTCAAATCATTGATAAAGAATTATTGGATTAGGAGAAACAAAATGAAACAACAAATTAGTAGTACAAAAGGACCTAAGGCATTAGGGCCATATTCAGCAGGGATTGCTACAGAAGGACTTGTATTCTTATCTGGACAATTAGGTGTGAATACAGAAGGAAATTTGGTTAGTGAAGATGTTGTTGAACAAACTCGGAAAGTCTTTGAAAATATTGGTGTATTATTAGAAGCTTCAGGCTTAACATATGATGATATTGTTAAGACAACTGTATTATTGGATGACATGAAAGATTTCGCGAAAGTAAACGAAGAATACGCGAAATACTTTGATGGTATATATCCTGCTCGTAGCTGCTTTGAAGTAGCTGCATTACCTAAAAATGCAAAGGTAGAAATTGAGTGTATCGCAATCAAAAAATAGTTAAAACATATATGTCGTAAATAGAGTTCGTTCTTTGATGTATTGAAGAATTTTATTGTTGAAAAATCCATGATTTATGGTAGTATATATAAAAGAGAAATTGGATTTGAAAAGGGACTTTTTAAATCCATTTTTTTAAGGTCACAAGGAGGATTATATGAACAAAAATTCGTTATTATCCATGAGAGATCTGTCAGTTGAAGATATCTATAGCATTCTTGATGATGCTAGACTTTTTAATAGTTCCTTTAAAGATTGGCAATTACCAATGCAGAAAGCATTGGTTGCTAATCTTTTTTTTGAGGCTTCAACTCGAACACATTTCTCATTCGAAAGTGCACAGCACCAATTAGGATGCCAAGTAGCCGATTTTGCGGCAGGAGCATCCAGTGTCACAAAGGGAGAAACTCTTTATGATACAGTAAAGACATTTGAATCAATTGGGTATGACATGGTGGTGATCCGTCATTCTCAAGATGAATATTTTAAAGAATTGGAAAATATCAATATTCCAATTTTAAATGCTGGAGATGGTGCAGGAAACCATCCAACACAATGCTTGTTAGACTTACTAACTATGCAAAATGAGTTTGGCACACTAGAAGGCTTAAATGTAGTAATCTGTGGAGATATCTTACATTCAAGAGTGGCTGCCAGTGATAAAGAAGCTTTAGAAAAATTAGGGTCAACCGTTCGTTTTGCCGGACCAAAAGAATGGGAAAGACCTGGCTATCCAACAATTGACTTCGATGAAGCCATTGAATGGGCAGATGTTGTCATGATGCTTCGTATCCAGAAAGAAAGAGGTTCTGGAATGGCTGGTATGACAGATAGTGAATACTTAGAAAAGTATGGTCTTACAAAAGAACGTTATGCAAGAATGAAAGACAAGGCTATCGTGATGCATCCAGCTCCTGTTAATCGTGGTGTTGAAATTGATACGGATTTAGTGGAAGCTGAAAAATCAAGAATTTTTGAACAAATGCACAATGGTATGTTGGTTAGAAAGGCCGTTATTAAACGTGGATTTGGTTTTGCTCCATTCAAGGAGGAAAAATAAGCATGCGTTTAATCAAAAATGGTCAAGTTTTAATTGACAATTGTGTCGAAAAGAAAGATATTTTAATTGACGAAGGAAAGATCATTCAGATTGATGATTCTATCTTGAAAGACTGTGATACAGTAGATGCTACAGGCTTAACTGTAATTCCAGGATTAGTGGATGTACATGTGCATTTTAGAGAACCTGGACACAGTGAAAAAGAAACCATTCATACAGGTAGTTTAGCGGCGGCGCATGGAGGATTTACTTCTGTGTTTGCAATGCCAAATGTCATCCCTTTTCCAGATGATGTGGACACAATGAAAGACTATCAACAATTAATCAAAAAAGAATCTGTTGTACATACATATCCATATGCTTGCATTACATTAGAAGAGGCAAGTAAGGAAGTAGTGGATATGAAGGGCATCAAAGAATTGGGTGTACACTGGTTCAGTGATGATGGTGTTGGGGTAGCTACACCAAAAATCATGAAAGAAGCCATGGAAAAGGCGAAAGAAAATGACTGCATGATTGTAGCTCATACAGAAGATATGAGTTATCGCAGACCAGGGGCTTGTGTACATGACAGTGAAGTTGTGACATCTAAGGGCTGGCTAGGAATTCCAAGTGCTTGTGAAAGTGCACAATTGATTCGTGATTTAGAAATCACAAAAGAAGTAGGAAACGCTTATCACGCTTGCCACATTTCAGCTAAAGAAAGTGTAGAAGCATTAAAAAACGCAAAAGAATCAGGTTCGAATGTAAGTGCTGAAGTTACAGTACACCACTTATTGTTAGAAGATAAAGATGTGGTTGGACCAAACTGGAAAATGAATCCACCTTTAAGAGGTCATGAAGACCGTATGGCTTTGATTGAAGGCTTGGAAAACGGAACATTGGATTGCATTGCCAATGATCATGCACCACACACCTATGAAGAAAAGAAGCGTTCTATGGATAAAGCACCGTTTGGGATTGTTTCATTAGAAAGCGCATTTGCCTTACTATACACAGAGTTTGTTCACCGTCAAAAACGTTGGACATTGGCTCAATTGGTAAATTGGATGTCGGCTGCACCTGCTAAGCGTTTTGGCTTAGAGAATATAGGACAAATTAAAGAAGGCTATAATGCCGATTTGGTTTTAGTAGATTTAGAACATGAATCTTTGATTGACATAGATACATTTGAATCCATGGGGAAAAATACGCCATTTAATGGCTGGAGCGTAAATGCGCAAGTAAAGGAAACCATCGTAGATGGAAAAACAGTATGGAAAGGATAAACTATGGAAAGATTATTAGTATTAGAAGACGGGAGCACATATCGAGGGCGCAGCTTTGGTGGTGAGAACTTCCGTATTGGAGAATTGGTATTCAATACTTCAATGACTGGCTATCAAGAAATTTTAACTGATAATGCATACTGCGGACAAATCGTAATGATGACATATCCATTAATTGGAAATTATGGTATCAATCGTGATGACTATGAAAGTATTGATCCAGCTACATTTGGTCTCGTAGTAAAAGACTATTGCGAACAACCAAGTAACTGGAGAAGTCAGGAAAGTTTAGATCACTTCTTGAAACGTGCAAACATTCCAGGAATCTATGGGGTTGATACTCGTGCAATCTCTCGTAAATTAAGAGATAAAGGAAATATGAAGGCAACTTTATGCAATACCGATGCAGACATTGAAAAGGTTGTAGAAGAATTAAAAAATACAGAACTATTGAAGGATCAAGTATCTTCTGTTTCAACAAAGAAGGTCTATCCTATGCCAAATCGCGGAAAGAAAGTCGTTGTGGTGGATTTTGGTGTAACAATGAGCACATTACGCGATTTATCGAAATGTGGATTGGACTTAATTGTTGTTGAACACGATGCTAGCGTTGAAACAATTATGTCATTCTACCCAGACGGAGTTTGTTTATCAAGCGGGCCAGGCAATCCTTGTGATTTGACTAGCCAGATTGAAGTCGTTAAAGAATTAATGAAACAAACCGTTGTATTCGGTATTGGGCTAGGATATCAATTGATCGCATTAGCTTCAGGTGCAACTGTTTCTAAAATGGGATTTGGACATCACGGATCAAATATTCCAGTTACAGAAATTGCAACAAATAAAGTTAAGATTACTCACCAAAATCATGGATATGCCGTTGATGTAGATAGCTTAGAAGCTGCTTCATTAGAAATGACTTATCAAGCATTAAATGATAAGAGTTGTGAAGGTATTGAACATAAGGAATATCCTGCATTTGGTATTCAATTCTATCCACAAACTGGGGATGCATTATATGGTAAATTTGTAGAAATGATTGAAAAGGGGGATCACAATAATGCCTAAACGTACAGACATTAAAAAAATCTTAGTAATCGGATCTGGACCTATCGTAATTGGACAGGCCGCAGAATTTGACTATGCAGGATCTCAAGCATGTCAATCACTTCGCGAAGAAGGATATGAAGTTATCTTAATTAACTCAAACCCAGCCACAATTATGACCGATTCGACAATTGCGGATCGTGTTTATATTGAACCAATCAATTTGGATTTCGCTAAACGCGTTATCTATAAAGAAAGACCTGATGCCATTTTAGGATCATTGGGTGGTCAAACAGGATTAAACTTAGTTGTAGAATTACATGAAGATGGAATTCTAGACGAATATGGCGTAGAAGTTCTAGGAACTGATTTATTAGCTATCAACCGTGCAGAAGACCGTGAATTGTTCCGTTCTTTAATGCAAGATATCAATGAACCAGTACCAGAAAGTACAATCGTTCATACAATAGAAGAAGCGGTTGCATTCTGTGAAACATTGGGCTATCCAGTCGTAGTTCGTCCAGCTTATACGCTTGGTGGAACGGGCGGAGGTTTCGCCGATGATGAGGCTGAACTTCGTGAAATTTGTGAAGCAGGATTAAAGGCTAGTCCTGTACATCAATGTTTGATTGAACAAAGTATTGCTGGATACAAAGAAATCGAATACGAAGTAATCCGTGATGCGAATGACAACGCAATCGTAGTCTGTAGCATGGAAAACGTAGATCCAGTTGGAATTCATACTGGAGATAGTTTCGTAGTAGCTCCTGTACAAACTCTAACAGATCGTGAAAACGCAATGTTGAGCAGTGCATCACTAAAAATCATTCGTGCATTAAAAATTTGTGGAGGATGTAACGTACAGTTGGCATTAAATCCAAATAGTTTTAAATATTATGTCATCGAAGTTAACCCTCGTGTATCTCGTTCATCTGCTCTAGCTAGTAAGGCAACAGGATACCCAATTGCGAAGATTAGTGCTAAATTAGCGGTTGGTTTAGGTTTAGATGAAATTATTAACCCAATTACTAAAACAAGTTATGCATGTTTTGAACCTGCATTAGACTATATTGTAACGAAATTTGCGCGTTTCCCATTTGATAAATTCCCTAATGCAGATCGTCATTTAGGAACTCAGATGAAGGCAACTGGTGAAGTTATGTCCATTGGACGTACTTTTGAAGAATCTTTCTTGAAAGCGATTCGTTCTTTAGAAATGAAAGTGGATCACTTATACAAAAAAGAAATGGCTGGATTAACGAAAGAAGAATTACTTGAAAAAATCAAGAAGTGTGATGATGAAAGAATCTTTGCGATTACACAATGGATGCGTAATGGATACGATGTAGAAACTGTTATTGATGTAACTAAGATGGATCGTTTCTTCTTATGGCACATTCAAAGAATTCTTGATTTAGAAACATTGATGAATGAAAATCCAAAGGATGTTGCGGTTTTAAGAACATTAAAAGAACACGGATTCTCAGACAGTTACATTGCTCGTAACTGGAACATGAAAGAATTCGACTTATATAACTTGCGTAAAGAAAATGGAATTATTCCAGTTTATAAGAAAGTAGATACTTGTGCGGGTGAATTTGTCAGTGCAACTCCATACTTATATTCAAGTTATGATCAGGAAAATGAATCTGAAGTCAGTGATCGCAAAAAAATCATTGTGTTAGGTTCAGGACCAATTCGTATTGGACAAGGTGTTGAGTTTGACTATGCGACAGTACACTGCGTAGAAACATTAAGAGATGCAGGATATGAAGCTATCATCATCAACAACAACCCAGAAACTGTATCAACCGACTTCTCAATTAGTGACAAATTGTATTTTGAACCACTAACTACAGAAGATGTAATGCACGTTATTGATTTAGAAAAACCATTGGGTGTTATTGTTCAATTTGGTGGACAAACCGCTATCAACTTAGCAGATTCATTGGTAGAACATGGTGTTAAGATTCTAGGTACTTCACTACACTCTATTGATTTAGCGGAAGACCGTCATGAATTTGAAGCGATGTTACATAAATTGAATATTCCTCAACCACAAGGTGAAACTGCAGTAACAGTTGAAGAATCACTCGTTATCGCCAATAAGATTGGTTATCCAGTACTTGTTCGTCCAAGTTACGTATTGGGTGGTCGTGCTATGGAAATCGTACATAATGATGATGAATTAAGAGTATATATGGCAACAGCCGTAAAGGAAATCAGTCATGATGCTCCAATCTTAGTTGATAAATATATTGTTGGTAAAGAATTAGAAATTGATGCGATTGCGGATGGAAAGAACGTATATATTCCAGGTGTCATGGAACATATCGAACGTGCCGGTGTTCACTCTGGTGACTCAATTAGTGTATATCCAACTCAGACAATTTCTCAACAAGTGAAAGATACAATTATTGATTATGGAACAAGAATTGGTAAAGGCTTTGAATTTGTTGGTTTATACAACATCCAGTTCATTGTAGATAAAGAAAGTAACGTATATGTATTAGAGGTAAATCCACGTTCCTCTCGTACCGTACCATTCTTATCTAAGATTACAGGTGTTCCTATGAGTTATATTGCAACACAGGCTATTTTAGGAAAATCAATTGAAGAACAAGGATATACGCCTGGATATCATCCTGAAGATAAAGAAAGAGTCTTTGTCAAAGCACCAGTATTCTCATTTGCGAAATTACGTAGTGTAGATACAGTGTTAGGACCTGAAATGAAATCTACAGGTGAGGCTTTGGGTAGTGATGTAAACTTAGAAAAAGCATTATATAAAGCATTGGTTGCCAGTGGTGTGAGTGTTCCAACACATGGAAATGTATTAATGACAATTGATGATGAAAATAAACAAGAAGCATTAGAATTAGCGAGACGTTTCGCAAATATCGGATATGGAATCTATGCGACGAAGGGAACGGCAGATCTATTTGAAAAAGAAGGATTGTATGTTCACCGTGCTAGCAAGATTGAAACAGAAGATGGTAAAAACGTTCTAGACATTATTCGTAATGGACGTGTAAACTTTGTTATCAACACAATGTCTAATAAGAAGAACACAAGTGCCGATGGATTCTTGATTCGTCGTGTATCTGCAGAAAATAACATTTCTTGCATGACAAGTTTAGATACAGCGAATGCATTGGTGAAAGTTTTAGAGTCATTGAGTTTCTCAATGGTTTCTATGAATGAAATGGGGAAATAGTATGCAGGAATTTGCGAAGATTCTATCGAATGTCAAAATCGCAAATGATATTTGGAAGATGGAATTGAAAACAGGCTTAGCTAAAACAGCTAAGCCTGGTCAATTCATTGAAATCACAGTTCCAGGTTTCTATTTGCGAAGACCCATATCGATTAGTGAAATTAAGGAAGATGTTTTAGTCATTATCTACAAGGTGCTTGGTGAAGGTACTTTACAAATGACTGAACTTGAAGGAAAATTAGATATCTTTGGTCCTTTAGGAAATGGGTTTCCAATTGAAGATAAAGAAGAAGTTTTGTTGATTGGTGGAGGTGTTGGTGTACCACCACTATATGAAACAGCCAAACAATATTTAAGTAAAGATGCACGTGTAACTGTAGTATTAGGTGCAAATGATGCCGGTAGCGTATTCTATGTGGATGAATTTAAGGCTTTAGGATGCGATGTATATGTCGCAACCATGGATGGTTCATTGGGTACAAAGGGGACGGCATTGGATGCGATCAAAGAAAACAATGTGACATGTCCATTTGTGCTTAGCTGTGGACCTTTACCTATGTTAAAGGCAATCAACGAACAATATAGTGAAGGCTATATTTCATTAGAAGCTCGTATGGCATGTGGTCTAGGTGCTTGTATGGGATGTGTTGTGAAAGATGTAGAAGGACATTCATTACGTGTATGTAAAGATGGTCCTGTATTTGAAATGAGAAAGGTGGCTTTATAATGGATATTTCAGTAAAACTACCTGGATTAAATTTAAAAAATCCAATTATTCCAGCTAGTGGATGTTTTGGATTTGGTAAAGAATATGCCGAACTATATGATTTGAGTGTATTAGGTGGTATTGCCATTAAATCGGTTACGCCACAAGAGCGTTTTGGAAATCTTACACCAAGAATTGCCGAAACTCCAATGGGAATGTTGAATGCGATTGGGCTACAAAATAAGGGCGTAGATTCAATTATCAAAAACGAACTTCCATTCCTTGCACAGTATGATACAGAAATCATGGCCAATGTGGCGGGTGCATGTGAAGAGGATTATGTAGAGGTTATCAAGAAATTAAATGATCAGCCAGTAATCAAGGCTTATGAATTAAATATTTCTTGTCCTAATGTAAAACATGGTGGTATTGGTTTGGGAACGAAACCTGAGCTTGCAGCACATGTGACAAAGATTTGTAAGGATGCAGCTACAAAACCTGTATATGTGAAGCTTTCACCAAACGTAACAAATATTGTAGAAATTGCCGAAGCCGTTGAAGAAGCCGGTGCAGATGGCATTGTATTGATCAATACTTTAATGGGTATGCGCATCAATTTGAAGACGGGAAAACCATTACTTGCCAATGTAACAGGTGGTCTTTCAGGTCCTGCCATTAAGCCAGTTGCCTTAAGAATGGTATATCAAGTGGCACAAGCTGTAAATATTCCAATCATTGGTGTTGGTGGAATTACTTGTGCAGAAGATGTATTGGAATTCTTAAATGCTGGGGCAAGTGCTGTTGAAGTGGGGGCCCAAAACTTTGTGGATCCTTATGTATGTCCAAAAATCATTGAGGATCTTCCAAAAGTATTAGAGAAATATGGATATAAGAATATTGAAGAAGCAGTTGGAAGGAGTTTTAAATAATGAGTAAGACAATTGTAGCACTAGATTTTTCTAGCAAAGAAGAAGTTGTAGATTTCTTAAAACAATTTGATGAACCTGTATATGTAAAGATTGGTATGGAATTAACATATGCGTGTGGTTTAGAAATGGTAAAAACAGTGAAGGAAATGGGGCACCATATTTTCTTAGACTTGAAATTGCATGATATTCCAAACACAGTTAAGGGTGGAATGAAAAACTTAGCGAACTTAGGTGTAGATATTGTCAATGTACACTGTGCTGGTGGTATTGCGATGATGAAGGCTGCCATTGATGGTTTGAATGAAGGGGCTAAAGATGGAAAACGTCCTATGTGTATCGGTGTAACTCAGCTTACTAGTACTTCAAAAGAAGCTATGAATAACGAATTAGGAATTCCAGGTGAAGTGATTGATTGTGTTATTAGATATGCGAAGAATGCCAAAGAAGCAGGCTTAGATGGTGTTGTATGTTCCGTACATGAAGCTAAGGCGATTCATGAAGCTTGTGGAGAAGACTTCTTAACAGTTACTCCTGGTATTCGTTTGGCAAGTGATTCTAAAGATGATCAAAAACGTGTTGCCACTCCAGCATTTGCGAAAGAACAAGGTTGTGATTATATCGTAGTGGGTCGTTCAATTACTAAGAGTGCAAACCCTGTTGAAACATACAAGGAAATTGAAGCAACTATGTCAAAATAAGGTGTGAGAAATCGCATCTTTTTTTTACTTTTTTATTGAAATTTTCATGATTTGTGGTAGTATACTAAACAGAAAAAATATAGCGATTTTTTTCAAAGGAGGATATCTATGATCAAGAACCCAGTTTTATTTATGAAAAAAACGTCAGTGGTTGAGATGAATAGTATTCTTCGTAGTGCTATACTTTTTAATGGTTCCATTTAAAGATTGGCAATGTATTGTTTGCTAATCTTTTTTTTGAGTAAATAACAGAAAGGACAAATTATGGAAAGACTTTTGATTTTAGAGGATGGAAGTGTATATCGCGGAACAGCGTTTGGTAGTGACAACTTCCAAATTGGTGAATTGGTATTTAATACGTCAATGACGGGTTATCAAGAAATTTTAACAGATAATTCATATTGTGGGCAAATTGTAATGATGACATATCCATTGATTGGTAACTATGGAATCAATCGTGATGACAATGAAAGCATGGTTCCATGTGTATTTGGATTTGTCGTTAAGGACTATTGTGAATTTCCAAGCAATTTCAGATGTTCAGAAACATTAGATGATTTCTTAAAACGCGAAAATATTCCAGGTATTTATGATATTGATACACGTGAAATCACAATGAAGATTCGTAACGTAGGTACCATGAAGGCAGTTATGGCTGATGTGGATGCCAATGTAGATGCGATAGTTGCTGGTTTAAAAGCCACTGATTTTTTACATGATCAAGTGGCTCGTGTTTCGACAAATAAAGTATTCCCAATCCCAAATCGTGGTAAGAAAGTTGTATTGATGGATTTTGGGGCAAAATTAGGTATTGTTCGTGAACTATCAAAACGTGGATGCGATTTAGTGATTGTTCCATATGATACACCAGCAAGCACAATCTTATCTTATCGTCCAGATGGCGTTATGTTGTCGAATGGTCCTGGTGATCCTACCGATGTAAAAGTCGCTATTGAAACGATTAAAGAATTGATTCCTCAAACGGTTGTATTTGGAATTTGTCTAGGTCATCAGTTGATATCTTTGGCTTGTGGTGCAAAAACATATAAATTGAAATTTGGACACCGTGGAGCTAACCATCCTGTAGTTAATCTTTCAACAGGTAAAGTAGAAATTACTTCTCAAAACCATGGCTTTGCGGTAGATATTGATAGCTTGAAGGATACGCGCTTGGAAATGACACACCAAGCATTAAACGATAAAAGCTGTGAGGGTGTTCGTCATAAAGACTATCCTTGTTTTGCGGTGCAATATCATCCAGAAGCAAGTGCAGGACCTGAAGATTCTCGTTACTTGTTTGATCAATTTATTGAATTAATGGAGGAGAATAAAAATGCCTAAACGTACAGATATCAAAAAAATCTTAGTTATCGGATCTGGTCCAATTATCATTGGTCAGGCAGCTGAATTTGATTATGCCGGAAGTCAGGCATGTCAATCTCTTCGGGAAGAAGGTTATGAAGTTATTTTAATTAACTCAAACCCTGCTACAATCATGACAGATACTGCCATTGCGGATCGTGTTTATATTGAACCTTTGACTGTAGATTTCGCAAAACGCGTTATTTATAAAGAAAGACCCGATGCCATTTTAGGATCATTGGGTGGTCAAACAGGATTAAACCTAGTTGTAGAATTACATGAAGATGGAATCTTAGATGAGTTTGGTGTAGAAATTTTAGGTACAGACCTACATGCGATCAATCGTGCAGAAGATCGTGAATTGTTCCGATCTTTAATGCAGGAAATCAACGAGCCAGTACCAGAAAGTATGATTGTTCATACAGTAGAAGAAGCTGTTGAATTCGCAAACCGCGAAGGATATCCATTAGTTGTTCGTCCAGCTTATACACTTGGTGGAACGGGTGGAGGTTTCGCCGATGATGAGGCTGAACTTCGTGAAATCTGTGATTCAGGATTAAAGGCTAGTCCTGTACATCAATGTTTGATTGAGCAAAGTATTGCCGGATATAAAGAAATCGAATACGAAGTAATGCGTGATGCCAAAGACAATGCGATTGTCGTATGTAATATGGAGAACATTGATCCAGTAGGTGTACATACAGGAGATAGTACGGTTGTTGCGCCAGTTCAAACTTTGACAGATCGTGAAAATCAAATGCTTCGTAATGCATCTTTGAAAATTATTCGTGCATTAAAAATTTGTGGAGGATGTAACGTACAGTTGGCATTAAATCCAA
>OHGZ01001271.1_pt1 | contig 12480 bp, 10 predicted proteins | sample 1567851 | NCBI WGS metagenome assembly OHGZ01 (sample SAMEA3879563, study PRJEB24766) | human gut metagenome | biome: human-associated habitat; feature: feces | place: USA | collected 1985/1987 | reverse complement strand
TTGAGTAAACTTTTTTGCTTTTGGGAGGATAATTTAGCGTTAGCTAAATTTCAATTCCCCGACCGACACTCCGCTAAATCATAATTTATCTCAACTTTTGATAAAGAAACAACAAAAAAGGACAGGCGCAAAGCCTGTCCTAAAATTTTGATTAATGGCAATGACAATCGTCGCAGTCGCCGATTTCACCTACGATAGGTGTTGGGGCGATACCGTTTCTTTTGTAGTAGTCTGCAAGAGCAGCTTTGATAGCCTGCTCGGCAAGTACAGAACAGTGAACCTTTACAGGCGGAAGTCCGTCAAGAGCCTCCATAACTGCCTTGTTTGTAAGTTTTAAAGCCTCATCAATAGATTTACCCTTGATAAGCTCTGTTGCCATACTGCTTGTAGCAATAGCTGCACCGCAACCAAAAGTTTTGAACTTAACATCTACAATAGTGTTGTCCTTAACTTTGATATACATTTTCATAATGTCGCCACATTTTGAGTTACCAACTTCACCGATGCCGTCGGCATCAGGAATTTCACCAACATTTCTTGGGTTGGCAAAGTGGTCCATTACCTTTTCTGAATAAGCCATAACTAAGCCTCCTGTTTATTTATTAAGGGCTTCTTGAGCCTCTTGCTTTTTAATTTTTTCCCAGAGAGGTGACATATTTCTTAAGTATGTTACAACCTGCGGAATAACCTCGAGCATATAGTCAACATCTTCGTCTGTAAGCTCTGCCGAGAAAGAAAGGCGCATACTGCCGTGTGCGATTTCGTGAGGAAGACCGATAGCGAGAAGAACATGGCTTGGGTCAAGGCTGCCCGAAGTACAAGCTGAACCCGAAGACGCCGAAATTCCGTTCATATCAAGTCTTAAGAGCAGGCTTTCGCCTTCAATGCCCTCAAAGCACATATTTACATTGCCCGGTAAGCGGTGAACTCTGTCGCCGTTTACTCTTGAACGCTCAATTTTGAGGAGTCCGTCAATAAGTCTGTCACGCAATTTTTCAAGATGCTCTCTTCTTTCGTCCATTGTGTCAACGGCTTCCTGAAGAGCTGCGTCAAGACCTACTACTCCCGCAACATTTTCTGTACCGGCTCTTTTATTTCTTTCCTGAGCACCGCCGTCAATTAAATTCTCTAATCTGATACCTCTTCTTACATAGAGAAGTCCGATGCCCTTAGGTCCGTGTAATTTATGAGCAGTCATTGAAAGCATATCAATATTCTGCTCCTGAACATTTATTTTTACATAGCCGGCAGCCTGAACAGCGTCGGTATGGAAAATTACTTTGTGCTTTTTGCAAATTGCTCCGATTTCGGTAATTGGCTGGATAGTACCGATTTCATTGTTTGCATACATAATAGATACAATAGCTGTATCTTCTCTGATAGCGTTTTCTACATCTTCGGGGTGAACAATACCGTTTTCGTACACATCAAGGTAAGTTACCTCAAAGCCCTCTTTTTCAAGAGTCTGGCATGTGTGAAGAATAGCGTGATGCTCAAACTTAGAAGTGATAATGTGTTTTTTGCCTTTTGCCTTAAGGGCTCTGCAAACGCCCTTTAATGCCCAGTTGTCAGATTCACTGCCGCCTGAGGTGAAGTATATCTCATTAGCATTAGCAGCACCAAGGTTTTTTGCTATATTTTCTCTTGAGTTTTCAAGAATTTCCTTGGCTTTACCGCCTATTTTGTAAAGGCTTGACGGGTTGCCGTAGTACTCGGTGAGTACAGGCATCATTTTTTCAAGCACTGTAGGCGATATAGCTGTTGTAGCGGAGTTGTCTGCATAAATATATCTCATACTTGATAATCTCCTATCTATATCTATATAAAAATCGGTCAGTCAGGCTTTTGAAAACTTGTGCGCCTCGGCAACCGCCAAACGGTCGCAACGCTCGTTTTCGGGATGTCCTGCGTGACCTTTTACCCATACAACATCAACATTATGAATGTCACATAAAGACAGCAGCTTGTCCCAAAGCTCGGGATTAAGTGCTTTTTCTTTTTTGTTGCGCATCCAACCGTTTGCTTTCCATTTTTTAGCCCAACCGAGCTTTAATGCGTTGCAAACATATTGAGAATCGCTGTACAGAGTTACATTGCAAGGCTCTTTAAGGAGTGAAAGCGCACCGATTACGGCACTAATTTCCATACGGTTGTTTGTGGTGACGGCTTCTCCTCCCGAGATTTCTTTTTCGTGCTCATTATATCTCAAAATCGCACCCCAGCCACCGGGTCCCGGATTGCCGCTGCAAGCTCCGTCTGTAAAAATTTCAACTTGTTTCATTTGCAATTCTCCTTAGCTGATGTTCAACCTATATTATAATACGCAAAATCACCAAATGCAACCATATTTTATGTTTATTTTTTCAATTTAATTATATTATTTACGGAATTTATTAAATCATAATTCTTAATTTTAAAATCTTCCATAATTATGATTTTAAAATTCAAATATTGAGCATACTAAAATAGAAATATATGGAATGTTTACTTAAATGTAATATTAAAATTGTCTTTTAATTCTTTAACACGCTTGACATTGCTCTTTGATTTGCGGTACAATAAAGAAGATTACAATTAGGATTTAATCTGTATTAAATACGGATTCAAAATATATTTATACTGTATATAATAATTAATATTTCATTTTGCTGATATGACCGTTTTATATCAGAACTTTGTATTTATTACGAATTTTCAGGCTTTATATTTTGATACATACAAAAGGAATTTATGCCTGTATTGTGTGAAATGTTAATTTTAATAAATTTTAAGAAATATGGAGGTAAATTTGTGAGTACAGAATTTAAGTACGATAATCGAAGAAAAAGCAACAGCTACAATAAGTACTCAAAAGGTAAAAAAAATTACGGAGGGTCTTCTTACAAGCCGTCGCAGGGCAAGGGAGCGTCCGAATCTTTTAAGGGAGGTACTTTTAAGGGCGGTAATAAAAATTTTAAATATTCAAAGAATTACCGCAAAAAGCCTTATCAAAAACAGTTTAAACCGATTAAAAACAAGCCGTCTGTAAAGATTGCTTTCCTTGGCGGGCTTAACGAAATCGGCAAGAACATTACAATGATTGAGTGCGAGAACGATATAATTCTTGTTGACTGCGGTATGGCTTTCCCTGACGGAGATATGCTCGGTGTTGACCTTGTTATCCCTGATTTTACTTATATCGAACAGAATCAAGACAAAATCAGAGGTATTGTGCTTACTCACGGTCACGAAGACCACATCGGCGGACTTCCGTTCTTACTTGGCAGAGTGAATATTCCGATTTACGGAACTGCACTTACTCTCGGACTTGTAGGCAACAAACTCAAGGAACACAGCCTTTATAATGAGTCAAGCCTTAACAGAGTTAATGCAGGCGAAACGATTAAACTCGGCTGTATGAGTGTTGAGTTTATCCATGTAAACCACTCAATTCCGGATGCGGTTGCATTTGCTATCCGCACACCCGCAGGCACAATTGTGCATACAGGCGACTTTAAAATTGACTGCACACCTATTACAGGCGATATGATTGATTTGTCGGCTTTTGCCCGTGTAGGCGATGAGGGCGTATTGGCTCTTCTTGCTGAAAGCACAAACGCAGAGCGTCCCGGTTACACACAGACCGAACGCACGGTTTCGGACAGTTTTGACAATCTTTTCAGAAGAGCGGAGCACGACAGAATTATTATTGCTACCTTTGCTTCAAATGTAAACAGAGTACAGCAGATTATTAATTGTGCGGAAAAATACGGAAGAAAAGTAGCTTTTTCGGGCAGAAGTATGGTCAATTATATGGCTGTAGCAAGCGAGCTCGACTATCTTAGCGTGCCTGAAAATATTTTAATTGACCTTGATATGCTTGACAGATACCCGAGAGAGCAAATTGTTCTTGTTACTACAGGCAGTCAAGGCGAACCGATGAGTGCGTTGTCAAGAATGGCATATTCAGACCACCGCAAAGTTATGGTTGGCGAGGGTGACTTTATTATCATTTCTGCCAATCCTATTCCCGGTAACGAAAAAACAGTCGGAAATGTTGTTGACGAACTCCTCAAAAAGGGCTGTAAGGTCGTTTACGAATCAATGTATGAAGTTCATGTTTCGGGACATGCTTGTCAGGAAGAACTTAAGATTATTCATAAACTTGTAAAACCAAAGTACTTTATCCCTGTTCACGGCGAGCAAAAGCACCTAAGAAAACACGCCGATCTTGCTATGTTCCTCGGTATGGACAGAAAAGATATTTATATCGGCGATGTCGGCAGCTGCATTGAAATCAACGAAAACTATATGAAAGAATTGCCTGCCGTACCTGCGGGAAAGGTATTTGTTGACGGTCTTGGAGTAGGTGATGTCGGAAGTATTGTACTTCGTGACAGAAAGCACCTCGGACAGGACGGACTTATCATTATCGTTGCATCTCTCGATGTTTATGACGGTCATGTTATCAGCGGCCCTGATATTGTATCAAGAGGCTTTGTATATGTTCGTGAGAGCGAGGGTTTGCTTGACGAGGTAAGACAGGTTGCAAACAACATTCTTGAAGATTGTGCAGACAACAACATTCATGAGTGGGGTATAATCAAGAACAGAATTAAAGATGATGTTTCCAAACTTATCTCACAAAAAACACGCAGAACCCCAATGATTCTTCCGATTTTACAGGAAGTATAATTAAAAATCTACGAAAGGAAGGGTTTGAATTGAAGAAGAAAAGTTTTACGACTATGCCGACATTTGTTATATTTTCGGTTGCAATGCTTGCTATGTCTTTTGCATCATACAGCTATGACCCGATGCTTTGCTACATTGAGATTGCCGTGTCGGTTGTAACCGCAGGTATAGTTGTCGTTTCGACCCTTCGCTTTCGTAACTATATAGCTACCACCGTTCGCAGTACAGCCGAGAAAATCAACGGATTTAATCCCGAATTTCTTGATAAATACAAAATTCCCGTCACGGTGCTTGGTGCAGAGGGGGAGATAATTTGGAGCAATACAAGGTTCAGAAAGCAGTTCTGCAACGGTAAAAATCCAGAAGGCGATATGATTTCGCCTTACATAGGCGGCAAGAAAATAACAGATGTCGCCGACCACGATACATTTGAAACCGCCTGCAACGGCAATGAATTTGTAGGCTTTGTCATCTCTACAAACGAGGGATATGTTTGTTATTTTGTGGAGAATACATATTACAGGCAAATTATGCGTGAGTACAATGCAACCCGTCCTTGTGTAGCGATTATTACTTTTGATAACAGCGATGACTTTTCAAACGAATCCGATGAAATTTATTCCGAGGTTTCTCTGAATGTTCAGTCGTTCTTGCAGAGATGGGCGAACGAGTATAACGCTTTGTTTAAGATAATCGGCAATAACCGTTATATGATTATCTTTAAAGAAACCGATGTTGACAAACTTGTTGAACAAAAGTTCCCAATATTACAGGAAATTCACGGCATAAAAGCGGGTCAGCATACCGCTACGGTATCTATCGGTTTGTGCAGAGGCATAAACTCTCTCAAAGACAGCGAAACCAATGCGAGAAAGGCGCTTGATATGGCGCTTGGCAGAGGCGGAGATCAGGTTGCTATTATAAGCAACAATATTTACGAATTTTTCGGAGGTACTTCCGCTACTTCCGAAAAGGTCAGCAAGGTGCGTATGCGTGTTATTGCAAATGCAATCAAGCGTACGATAAACGATTGCGATAAAGTTTTTGTTATGGGGCACAGATTTTCTGACCTTGACTGTATCGGTGCGGCTATCGGTATGCAGTCGGTTATGGAAAAATCTTTTAATCTGTATTCAAAAATAGTTGTTGATAAAACAAAAACTATGGCTGAAAAGCTGATTGATTATGCAGAGAAAAACATAGGAAAAGATATATTTATTACCCCCGATGAGGCAATGAAACAGGTTACACCAAAGACTTTGCTTATCATTGTTGATACTCATTTGAGAAATTCTCTTGAAAGTCCACAGCTTTACGATGAATGTAAAAAGGTCATTGTTATTGACCATCATCGCAGAGCGGTTAATTATATAGATAACGCACTTGTTTTCTGCCACGAGCCGTTTGCTTCGTCTGCGTGTGAAATGTGCAGCGAGATTATCAGCTGCATTGATGATAAAGCAATCGGATATGCACAGGCGGACGCTTTGCTTGCGGGCATTATGCTTGATACAAAGAATTTTGTTTTAAAAACAGGTGTAAGAACCTTTGAAGCAGCCGCATATTTGAGGAGAAGAGGCGCTACTACAATCAATGTTAAGCAGATGTTCTCCGATTCAATTGAAACTTACCGTGAAAAAGTAAGCATAGTATGCGATGCAAAAATATACAGAAACTGCGCAATTTCAATCGCAAAGGGCGCTGACGGTGATGTAAGACTTGCCTCTGCGCAGGCAGCAGACGAATTACTCACGCTTGAAAATGTAAAAGCCTCTTTTGTAATTTATGAAAGCGGCGGTAAAATTTGTATTTCCGCACGCAGCTTTGGCGCTGTAAATGTGCAGATTATTATGGAAAAGCTCGGCGGTGGCGGACATCAGACAATGTCGGCTACACAGCTTAGTGATATAAATAAAGAACAGGCTCTCAAGATGCTTATCGAAGTTATAGATACAAATCTTGAGGATGCAAGTTGCAAATAGCAGAAAGGAACGACAATTATGAAAGTAATACTTTTGCAGGATGTTAAGGCACTTGGCAAAAAAGGCGACCTTGTAAATGCTTCTGACGGATATGCAAGAAATTTTCTTCTTCCTAAGAACCTTGCAAGAGAGGCAAATGCACAGGCTATGAATGAATATAGAAACGCTGAAAACTCAAAGAACTTTAAGATTGCTACCGAGAAAAAGCAGGCAGAGGGTTATAAAGCACAGCTTGAGGGCAAAACCTTTGAGATGAAAGCAAAAGCAGGTCAGGGCGGCAAACTTTTCGGCAGCATTACCGCAAAGCAGGTTGCCGAGGAAATCAAAAAACAGTATAATATCAACATAGACAAGCGTAAGGTTGTTCTTGAAAGTGATATTAAAGAATTCGGTTCTTACAAAGCCGATGTAAAACTTTATTCGGGTATTGTTGCAAACATTACCGTTAAGGTATCAGAGGCTTGATTTTATTTACGATTGCAAAGGAGGGGTGACAAATGGCGGATAATCAAATTTCAAGCAGCTACGACGGACTTCATATGCCGTACAGTCCCGAAGCTGAACAGGCATTGCTTGGTGCGATTATTCTTGAAAGCGATGTTTTTGATAAAGTAATTGAATACATCAAGTCCCCCGATTATTTTTATGTTTCACTGCATAAGCTGATTTTCAAGACGATGACTGAGATGGTCAACTTCGGCGGCAAAATCGACTTTGTCACATTGCTTGAAAAACTTAAGCAGACAGGTTCGTTTGACGAAACGACAGGCAAGACATATCTTTATGACCTTGTAAACAACTGTCCGTCAATATCCAATGCCGAGGCTTATGCGGAGGTTATAAGAGATAAATACAATATCCGCAGGCTTATTACCGCTGCAAGAGAAATCATTGATGATGCTACGGCAGGCACGGAAGATACATCTGTTATTATCGACTCTGCCGAGCAGAAAATCTTTGACATAAGACAGGGTAACGAGAAAAAGGGACTTGAGAGAATTAACTCTGTTATTATGCAGACTTTTGACAGACTTGACGCTCTCAACAGCACAACAGACGACAGTATGAAACCTGTTTCTACGGGTATCGGCGACCTTGACCGAGTAATTACGGGTCTTAACCGAAGCGACCTTATTTTGCTCGCCGCCCGTCCGGGTATGGGTAAAACGAGTTTTGCGCTGAATATTGCACGATATGTTGCCTGCACGGCTAAAAAAACGGTTGCTTTTTTCTCTTTGGAAATGTCAAAGGAACAGCTTGCCAGCCGTTTATTGTCGGCGGAGGCTCTTATTGAAGGTACAAAGCTGAGAATAGGTAAGCTAAACGATGAGGAATGGGACAGACTTATTCCGGCAAGCGATATTCTCGGCAAGTCGGAGCTTTATCTTGACGATTCACCGGGTATTACCATTACCGAAATGAAATCAAAGTTAAGACGAATGAGAAAACTTGACCTTGTAATTATTGACTACTTACAGCTTATGGGCAGCGGCAGAAGAATAGATAACCGAGTTCAGGAAATTTCTGAAATCACAAGAAATCTTAAAATTCTTGCAAAAGAAATGAATGTTCCCGTTATCACACTGTCACAGCTTTCCCGTGCAAGCGAACAGCGTACCGACCACAGACCGCAGCTTTCCGACTTGCGTGATTCGGGTTCTATCGAGCAGGATGCCGACTGCGTCCTCTTCCTTTACCGTGATTCCTACTACGCCAGCCAGAACCCCGATGGTGCCGAGGTGGATGCGGATACCGCAGAGTGCATCGTGGCAAAGAACCGCCACGGCGAGACCGGCAAGGTGGAGCTGCGCTGGATGCCGGAGTATACCACCTTCGGCACCTTGGAAAACCGCTACGACGAGGAGTAACGAGTCATGGATCTGATGCCGTGGATGCAGCAGCAGGGGATGCTGCCCGCCGCCGGGGAGACGGTGCTGTGCGCCGTGTCCGGGGGCCGGGACTCCGTGTGCCTGCTGCACTATCTGGCGTCGCTGGGTCGCCGCCGGGGCTTTGCCGTGGCCGCCGCCCACTATAACCATCTGATGCGCCCCACGGCGGGACGGGACGAGGCTTTCGTGGCCGGGCTCTGCCGGGAGCTGAGCGTGCCGCTCTATGTGGAGCGGGGCGACGTCCGGGCCATCGCCCGGCAGGAGGGCTGGGGCGTGGAGGAGGCAGGCCGCCGCCTGCGCTACGACTTTCTGGAGCGCACGGCCGACGCCATCGGAGCCTCCCGCATCGCCACCGCCCACCACCTGTCGGATCAGGCGGAGACGGTGGTGCTGAACCTGCTGCGTGGCACCGGCCCGGAGGGGCTGGCGGGCATTCCCCCGGTGCGGGGACGGCTGATCCGCCCCCTGCTCCAGACCCCTCGGCAGGAGATCGAGGCATATCTCACGGCCCACGGTCTGGGCCATGTGGAGGACGAGACTAACGACAGCATGGACTTCACCCGCAACCGCCTGCGACAGGAGGTGTGGCCTCTGCTGGTGACGCTCCACCCTGCCCCAGAGCGGAGCATCGCGCGGGCTGCCGCCATCCTGCGGCGGGAGAATGTTTTTCTGGATCGGCTGGCCCGCTCCTATCTGGAGACAGCCGTATCCGATTGCCCGTCAATCCGAAAGTCGGGAGGCCCAGAGACTTTCGGCGATGCAGCCCACGCTGTACCGGATACTGCGACATTTCCCGGCACATTGCCGGAGAGGACGGTTTCTCCCAACCGGCCCTTGGAGGACGGAAAAACGGGCGATATTTCGCCTGATTTCACATCGGCACCCACCGCCGTATCGGTGTCTGAAGCCGTGCTGCGATCGGCACCGGAGGAGCTGCGGCCCCGGATGCTCCGGCTGCTGCTGGAGCGGCTCCCCGTCGGGAAGAAGGATGTATCCGCCGCCCACATAGAGGCCCTGCTGTCCCTCCGGGAGGGCGGGATGCTGGATCTGCCGGAGGGCGTCACGGCATGGCGGGAGAAGGATGTGCTGCATCTGGAGATGACCCCACCCTCGCCCCCGCCCCTGACCCTGTCGGAGGGGGAGCAGGTCTGGGGAGACTATCTCGTCCGGGTGTGGAGAAGCGAAAAAAATACCCCGCCCCCTGACGGAGAAGGGCTGTCCAAAACGGGCCGGTTTTCGGACCATATCCTGACGCTTTCGGACGGTGGGAAAATGTCCGAATGGACACTCCGCTGTCCGCAAAGGGGAGACGGTCTGACCCTGCCGGGGGCCAGAGGCTGCCGCAGCGTCAAACGTCTGCTGACGGAGCGGGGGATGCCGCCCCGGCGACGGAGAACCACCCCGGTGGTGTGTATAAACGGAGAACCCGCCGCCGTATACGGCGTGGGAACGGATCAGAGATTTTTGCCGGAAAAAGACGGCAGCAATATAAATATTTTGATGATCGAGAAAGATCAGGAGGAAGAAAGTAATGGCTAAGAACAATATGGATCAGGACATCCTGAAGGTCCTGTTCAGTGAGCAGGAGATCCATGACCGCATTCAGGAGATGGGCGATCAGCTCTACGATAAGTTCCACGACAGGAATCCGCTGTTTGTGGGGGTTCTGAACGGGTGCTTCCTGTTTATGGCGGATCTGGTGCGGGCCACCCAGTGCAAGAGCGAGGTGGAGTTCATCGGCCTGTCCTCCTATCAGAACGCCACCAAGTCCTCCGGCGTGGTGCAGATCACCCGTGATCTGCAGCGGGATATCTCCGGCCGGGACATCATCGTGGTGGAGGATATTCTGGACTCCGGCAATACCCTGTACTTTTTGAAGGACTATATGCTGGCCAAGGGAGCCAATAGCATCACCATCGTCACCCTGCTGGACAAGCCCTCCCGCCGGGAAAAGCCCATTTACCCCGATCTGGCGGGCTTTGAGGTGCCGGACGAGTTCGTGGTGGGCTTCGGGCTGGACTACTGCCAGCAGTATCGCAATATGCCCTACATCGGCGTGCTGAAGCCGGAGGTATACAGTAAGTAAGCGACAGCGCAGGAGAAGCGGCGCTGTGCCGGCAGAGGGCCGGCGGTCGGAAGGAGGAATGGTCTGTGGAGGAACGGAAGCGGGGTTATCAGGGCCGGCGGCTGGCCGGTGCGACCCCCAGGCAGGAGCCGGAACGCCGGGGCAGCCGTACCCGGCAGGCGGAGGATAAAGCCCGCCGGGGGCGGGACCCGTGGGAGATGACCCCGGAGGAGAAGGTATCTCCGGTAGAGGCCACGTCGGCAGAGGCGGCTCAGGCAGAGCCGAGGGAGCAGTCTGTCCGGCAGGTGGAGGATAAGGCCCGCCGGGAGCGGGATCCGTGGGAGATGACCTCGGAGGAGACTGCTCCGATAACGCCGGGAGACGGCGAGTCCGTCTCGGCCGGCCGGAGAGCCGCTTCGGTGGCCGGAGGTAAAGCGGCACCGGCGGCGGACTTTGACAGCATGAGCGGTTCTGCCGATGGGGCGAGCGCCGACTATGCAGCCGGTGCGGTGGACTCCGATGCGATGGCCGGGCCCGGTGAGGGAAGCGGCTCCGGCGGGGCGGCGGTCAAGAAGAAAAAGAGCGGCTTTGCCGCCTTTTGGTCGGATTTCGGCTATCTCATCGTCACGGCGGTGGTGGTGGTGCTGGTGTTCCGGGTAATTTTGCAGCTGAGTTGGGTACCCTCCGGCTCCATGGAGACCACCATCCCCAAAAAGACGCTGCTGATCTCGTGGCAGCTGCCCTATGTGATGGGCGACCCGGTGCCGGAGCGGGGGAACATCGTCACTTTCTGGAGCGACGAGTTGGATAAGCTGCTGGTAAAGCGGGTCATCGGCCTGCCGGGGGACACGGTGTCCTTCTCTGGCGGCTATGTCTACATCAACGGCCAGCGGCTGGAGGAGGAGTATCTGGATCAGCAGGGCGGTACCATCAGCCCCGACCAGTCCTCCTTCACCGTGCCGGAGGGGTGCCTGTTCTTCTTGGGCGATAACCGCTCCGGCTCGAATGATGCCCGGTACTGGGAGGAGAGCTATATCCCGGTGGGCAATGTGAAGGCCCGTGTGCTGCTGGCCATTTCCCTGACCGGGGGCAGCAGCTGGCAGGGCGTGCGGGCCATCGGCTGAGAGGAGGAAAGCATTTGGCAGAACGAAGAAAGATCGGTTTCGGCACCATTTTGATGGTGATTTTGGCGGTATGCGCGGTGGCCTATGTGGTGTCCACCATGCGGACCGCCGGGGACATCCCCTACTCTGAGCTGCGGCAATACTTTTTAGAGGAGAAGGTGCAGGAGTTCTCCATCAGCGACACCCGGATCACGGCCAAGCTGAAGGGGGGCAGCACCGTTACCTCCGACCTGTACGACTTCGACCTGTTCTATCAGGATCTCAACGAGCTGGTGCAGAAGCAGTATGACAGTGGTATTATCACCGCCTATAACTATCACGCAGACCATTCCACCAACTGGCTGCAGCTGCTGCTGCCGTATGTACTGGCGTTTTTGGGCTTCATTTTGCTGATGAATCTCATGAACCGCATGGCCGGCGGCGGAGCCGGGGCGCAGGACAAGCTGTCCCGGTTTGGAGAGGCCAAGGTCAGTACGCCGGGAGAGAAAAAGGTCACGTTTCAGGATGTGGCCGGGGCCGACGAGGAGAAGGAGGAGCTGCGGGAGATCGTGGAGTTTCTCCGGGAGCCCCAGAAGTATCTGGATCTGGGGGCGCATATCCCCAAGGGTGTGCTGCTGGTAGGCCCTCCGGGTACCGGTAAGACGCTGCTGGCCAAGGCGGTGGCCGGTGAGGCGGGAGTACAGTTTCTGTCCATCTCCGGCTCGGACTTTGTGGAGATGTATGTGGGCGTAGGCGCCTCCCGTGTG
>OHGZ01001266.1_pt1 | contig 12529 bp, 11 predicted proteins | sample 1567851 | NCBI WGS metagenome assembly OHGZ01 (sample SAMEA3879563, study PRJEB24766) | human gut metagenome | biome: human-associated habitat; feature: feces | place: USA | collected 1985/1987 | reverse complement strand
GGGTGGAGGGCAAAGTGAACGGCCTTAAAATTACTGCCGGCAATGAAAAATTATTTGGCTCTGAGGGCATTATTATTGCCCGGGAAATTACAGCCGCTGCGCAGCAATACGCCCAAAGCGGATGCAGTATAATTTATATTGCCGTAAACGGCGAAGCAGCCGGATTCATTGCCCTTGCCGATACCGTAAGGCCGGAAGCTGCAGATATGCTTGCCGGAGTAAAACGCGCCGGTAAAACAACCATGCTGCTGACCGGCGACCATTTTAACGCGGCAGAAAGTGTTGCTGCCATGGTTGGGGTGGACGAAGTTTATGCTGATTGCCTGCCGGAAGATAAATTAAACATTATTGCCGGTTACGAAGATAAGGACGAGCATATTTGTATGCTTGGCGACGGCATTAATGATGCACCGGCGCTGAAAAAAGCCTGCACCGGCATTGCTATGGGCGGCGTAGGCAGCGACATTGCCGTTGATGCGGCGGATATAGTTCTTATTAATGATGATTTCAGGGAGTTTGGGCATTTGTTGGAATTATCCGGGCAAATGATGCAGACTATCAGAAAAAATATTATTTTTTCGCTGGTGCTTAATTTTACGGCTATTGTGCTTGCCGTAACGGGGCTTTTAAGCCCTGTGGCAGGTGCGCTGGTGCATAATGCAGGCTCTGTGGCTGTTATCATAAGTTCGGCACTGCTTTTAAAATGGCGCTGCCATAATGCCTGCTGCCGCAAACAGAATAAAAAACTTGTGCATTGTGCCATACAATAAGTACGCAGGGCAAAATAAAAACGCTGAACAATTTTGTTCAGCGTTTTGCTGTTATTTGTTCTGTAAAATTTTTATAAGGTCTTCTTCCGTAATGGTTTCTTCGGTATAAACTTTAATGCCATGCTGCATTAAAAGCTCTGCTGCCACGCCGTTGCCGCATTTTTTGCCGCCGCTGAAGGTGCCATCGTAAATTTCGCCACAGCCGCAAGACGGGCTGCGTGCCTTTAAAATGGCATAATTGGCGCCTTTCTTTTTGGCTATCTGCAAGGCTTTTTGTGCGCCGCTTAAAAATTCCCTGGTAACGTCAAGCCCGGTTTTATCTTTAACGCAGGCTTTGCCGTTTAAAACATCTTCGCCGCTGCCGTTTTGTATTTCTACCGGCGGGCGTGGTATGGGCAGCATTGCCAGGCATTCCGGGCAAAACGCCGTAAAATCTTCCGTGTTGTAATATTTTGCCAGCCACGGGCAGAAATTGTTGCCGCCGCTGTATTTTACGTTGCGCCCCAAAAGGCACGCGCTGATTAAAATCATTTTGCAGTCCCCCTCTTAAAAATACTGCCGCTGTTTAAAATAACAATGGCGGCAAGTATAAAAAAGAATCCTGCCGCCTTGGTAGAAGTAAAAGTTTCTCCTAAAAGCAAAAGCCCGGTTAAACAGCCAACAACTGGCTCCAGCATTGCCAGTATGGAAGCGTACCCGGCTTCAACGTATTTAAGCCCATAGGTATACAGCAAATAAGGCATAACCGTGCATAAAATGCTGATGCCTGCTGCGGCTAAAGCGGTATCCGGTATGTAAATAAAACAGCTCAGCATTACATCCGGCTGGCAAAAAGGCAAAAGCGGCAGGGACGCAAGGTAAAACGTCCAGACGGAAATAGTTGCCGAATTATATTTTTTGAGGGCGTATTTGCTGAAAATGCTGTACAGCGCATAGCCGAACCCGGATAATATGCCGGTAAGAAAGGCTTCCGGCGGACATTGCCAGCCGCCGCTCAATATGCCAGATAAAAATAGGCAGCCTAAAATGGTAGATGCTAACGCAAGCAGTTTGCCTTTGGTAAGGCGTTCCTTAAACAGCAGAACGGAAAGCAGCATTACAAAAGCTGGTGCGGTATATAAAAGCATAACGGCTACCGACAGGCTGCTGAAGGTAAAAGTCAGCAGATAAAACAGGTTAAAAAACAGCACGCTGAAAATGCCGGTGCCGATAAACATCCAGATATCCCGCGGGATGATTTTTAAAAGCTGCGGCGAACGCAGAAGCAGCAGCGCCGTCATAAAAACTGCGCCGGCAATGGTGCGCACGGCTGTAACCTGTACTGGCGAAAAGCCGTAAAACATTAAAACGTATGAGAACCAGCCGATAAAGCCCCACAGTGAGGCTGCTGCCATAATGGCAAGCACCGGGCGTGTTTTGCCGTTCAAATTATTTTCCTTCTTCCTCGTAGTGGTTAATCAGGGCAAAAATCTTTTTCTGCTTATGCTTGCCGCTGGGAGCGGAAGTAAAGCCCCTGCCGAAAACATCGCTGGCTTCGGTGATAATCATAAAAGCGCCGGGGTCTTTTTTGCGTACAATCTGGCGGATGCGTGCCACCTGTGTAAGTTTTGCAACAACAAAAAGCACTTTGCGCTACTATTTTAATAATGCCGCTGGCAATTTCCTCATAATGCTCGCTGATTATGATAATGTTTTTCTTGTAATCAAAACCGGAAGCAAAAGAGTTTGTTACTTTAAATACGATAAAGAAGGTCAGCATCGTGTAAAGCACGGCTTCAATGCCGAAGGCAATGGTGCCGCAGAACATGATGAAAATGTTAAAAATAAAATTGGTTGTGCCCTGGCTGATGCTGTAATATTTGTTAATAATGCCGCCGACAATATCCATGCCGCCGGTGCCGCCGCCCACGCGGTAAACAATGCCCATGCCGATGCCGTACATAACGCCGCCGGTAATGCAGCTGAGCATTTTTTCCGGTACGTCAGGCGTATAAGCCGTTAAAAAATGCAGTGCGTCAATGGCAAGCGAAAGGAAGGTCATGCTGGCAAGCGAACCGAAAAAGTATTCCTTGTCCATATACTTCCACGCCAGGTAAAACAGCGGTATGTTCAGCACAATGTTCATCATGCCTATGGGCAGGCCCGTAAGGTAGTAAATTAAAAAGCCCAGGCCCGTAATGCCGCCGCTGAGCAGCATGTTGGGAATGTAAAACAGGTTAATGGCGGAGGCCGTAATAAGGCAGCCGATAACCACCATGGTATAACGGTAAATATGGTAGCTCATTGATACGCTCCTTTAAAATTTGTTTAACTGTTATAATCTTATCATTTTTTGAAGAAAAAAGGAATTGCCACAGGCGAATTTACCCCAAAAGCATAAAAAATTTAAAAGAGATTTAAAAATTTTTATAACTTTTTAAACTGTTATAAAGCCAAGCGGTTTAAAATATGTTAAAATATATTGTATACAGAATTTTGAGTTGACAGGGATGTTTATGGAAAAAATTACAGAAACAGCTTATGCCAAAATAAACCTTGGGCTTGATGTGCTCGGCAAACGTGCCGACGGCTACCACGAGGTTTCTATGGTAATGCAGAGCATCAGCCTTGCCGATACGGTAACGCTTGAAAAGCACCGCGGGCTGGTTGTGCAAACCGGCCGCAGCGATTTGCCGGGCGACAGCAGCAATCTTGCTTATAAGGCGGCAGTGCTGATGGCAGAACGCTTTAATAAAACGCCGGATGTAAAAATAACGCTTGATAAGCATATTTTTATGGCAGCAGGCCTTGCCGGAGGCAGCAGCGACGCTGCGGCAGTGCTGCGCGGGCTGAACCGTTTGTGGCAGCTTGGCCTTAATGCGGCGCAGCTTGAAGACCTTGCCGCAGAAATAGGCAGCGACGTGCCGTTCTGCATCTGCGGCGGCACAGCCCTTGCAGAAGGGCGCGGCGAAATATTAACTGCGCTGCCGGAGCCGCAGGAAGCAGTTATAGTGCTTGCCAAACCGCAGCAGGCGGTATCCACCGCCTGGGTGTATAAAGAATTTGATTCTTTAAAGGAGCCGCAGCATCCTGATATTGGTACGCTGAAAGCAGCACTTTTAAAAGGAAATGCCGTGCTGCCGCTGCCGGGCATGGGCAACGCGCTGGAGGGCGTAACCTGCGCCAGATACCCTGAAATTAACAAAATAAAAAAAGAAATGCTTGCCGCAGGAGCGCAGTACGCGCTTATGAGCGGCAGCGGGCCGACTGTGTTTGCCGTTGCAGGCAGCACACAGGAAGCACAGAAAATTATAGAAGCATTGCAGGCATGGAAACTGGAAACAGCGATTGCCATAACTGTGAAAAGGAGTGTAATATAAATGAGCGGACATTTAAGCCCTATTCAGCTTGACAGCTACCGGCCGCTGCGCGAACTGGTATGCGAAACCATCCGCCAGGCGATTGTTGACGGCGTTTTCAGCCCGGGAGAAAGGCTTATGGAAATTCAGCTGGCTGATGAAATGGGCGTCAGCCGTACGCCGGTGCGTGAAGCAATCCGCAAGCTGGAACTGGAAGGCTTTGTGGTAATGATACCGCGCCGCGGCACCTATGTGGCCGATATTTCCATTAAAGACATTAACGAAGTTTACGAAATACGCACCAGCCTTGAAGTGCTGGCCGCAGGGCTTGCCGCCGAACGCATCAGCGACGAGGAGCTGGAAACCATGCAGCGCCTGCTGGTAGAAATAGGCCAGCATATTGAAGACGGCAATATCGAAAAAATCGTAGAAATTGATACCGCGTTCCATGATGTTTTGTATAAAGCCAGCCGCAACAAACGCCTGGCAGGCATTATTAACAATCTGCGCGAGCAGATTACCGTAATACGCCGCCGTTCCATGATGTATCCGGGGCGTTTGCAGAATACTATGGAAGAACACCGCATTCTGGTGGACAGCATTGCGGCCCATGATGTTGACAGAGCGCAGAACGCCGCCCGCCTGCACATGGAAAACGCCGAGCATACTTTGCTGAAAGACATGCTTGAAAGCGCTGAACGCAAGAAAAAATAAGAAATGGGGTATAGAAATTGTCAGAACTTGTTGCTGTAATTTTAGCTGCCGGTATGGGCACCCGCATGAAATCCAAACTGCCGAAGGTTTTACATAAAGTTGGCGGCAAAGCCATGCTGCAAAGAGTGCTTAACGCCGCAGACGGAGCAGGTGCCGCTAAAAAAGTAGTTATTACCGGCCACTGCGCAGAACTTGTAAATGAACTTATCGGCAATCAGGCCGTAAGCGTATACCAAAAAGAGCAGCTCGGCACAGGCCATGCCGTAATGCAGGCTGAAGCCGAACTGAAAGATTTTAAAGGAACCGTTATGGTTCTTTGCGGCGACACTCCGCTTTTGGATGCAGGCGAACTGCGTAAATTTTATGACGAGCATGTACAAAGCGGCGCTGCTGCCACCGTGCTTACCGCAATTATGCCCAACCCTTACGGTTATGGGCGCATTATCCGCAATGCGGAAGGCAATGTGGCAGGCATTGTTGAAGAAAAAGACGCTGCGCCGGAACAGAAGGCTATTACCGAAATCAACACCGGTATTTTCTGCTTTGAAGCACCGCTTCTGTTTGAAGTTCTGCATACCTTAACCAACGATAACGCGCAGGGCGAATATTATTTAACCGACGTGCTTGCCAAATTAAACGGCATGGGCAAAAAGGTTGGCGCTGCCATTACGGCAGATAACGCCATGGTAATGGGCGTAAACAGCCGCCGTCAGCTGGCGGAAGCAGAAGCCGAACTGCGTACTCGCGTGCTCGGCACGCTGATGGACAGCGGCGTAACCGTTATGGACCCTGCAAGCACCTTTATCGGAGAAGATGTTAAAGTTGGCAATGATACCGTTATTTACCCGTACACCTGGCTGGAGGGCAATACGGAAATCGGCACTGACTGCGTAATCGGGCCTTCCGTACGCCTTACTAATGTTAAAGTTGGCAGCGAAGTGGAAATGCAGTTTACCTACGGGCACGACTGTACCGTTAAAAATAAAGTTGTAATGGGGCCTTATGTACATCTGCGCCCGGATACCGTGCTTGAAGACAAGGTTAAAATCGGCAACTTTATCGAAGTTAAAAATTCTCATGTCGGCTATGGCACCAAGCTGCCGCATCTTTCCTACATTGGCGATACCGATATCGGCAGCGGCGTAAATATTGGCTGCGGCTGCATTATGGTTAACTATGACGGAAAGAAAAAACACCGCACTACTATTGGCGACAACGCCTTTATCGGCTGCAACAGCAACCTTGTTGCGCCTGTTACCATCGGCGAAGGTGCTTATGTAGGTGCAGGCTCCACCATTACCAAAGAGGTGCCTGAGGACGCACTTGGCATTGCCCGCGCCAAACAGAAGAACATTGAAGGCTGGGCCGCCAAACAACGCGAAGACTGATAAATTTTGCTATACTACTTGTTAAACCTGTGTAAAAAGTTGTATACTATATTTATAAGGTTACGGAAATTTAATACCTATACAACTCAATCATACTTGGAGGGATATGACCATGTTGTCAGATGAGAGCAGAATGAGGATTTTTACCGGTAACGCAAACCCTGATTTGGCACGCGAGATTGCTGAAAATCTCGGTACAACCGTTGGTGATGCCGTTATCAACCGTTTTAACAATGGCGAAGTACAGGTTATGATTAACGAAAGCGTACGCGGCAAGGACATTTTTATTGTACAGCCTACCTGCGGCCCTATCGTTAACGATAACGTAATGGAACTTTTAATTATGGCTGATGCGTTTAAACGCGCCTCCGCTTCCCACATTACCGCAGTTATTCCGTATTACGGTTATGCCCGTCAGGACCGCAAAGCACGCGGCCGCGAACCTATTACCGCAAAACTGATGGCAGACCTTCTGGAATGTGCAGGCATTACCCGCGTTGTAACAATCGACCTGCATGCAGCCCAGATTCAGGGCTTCTTTAACGTACCGTTTGACCATATGCCCGGCCAGCCGATTCTGGCAGAGTATATTAAAAGCAAAAATCTTGAGGACCTCATCGTTGTATCACCTGACCTTGGCGGCGTAAGCCGTGCCCGCACCATGGCAGAACGCCTCGGCTGCGGCATGGCCATTATTGACAAACGCCGTCCGGAACCCGGCGTAGCCGAAGTTATGAACCTTATCGGCAACGTTGAAGGCAAAACCGCAATTCTTGTCGACGACATGATTGATACCGCCGGTTCTTTGGTAGAAGCAGCCAAAGCTGTTAAAAAATTTGGCGCAAAAGAAATTTACGCATGCTGCACGCATCCGATTTTGACGGACCCGGCTGTAAGCCGCATTGCCCAGTCGGATATTACGGAAGTTGTTGTTACCAACACCATTCCACTGCCGCCGTCCAAAAAGCACCCCAAAATTAAAGTGCTTTCCATTGCGCCGATTCTGGCAGAAACCATTCTGCGCATTTACAACAACTGGTCTGTAAGCCAGCTGTTTGAAAAACACAAATAATAAACATTAAGGGCCTGCCGCAGGCGCGGCGGGCCTTATTTTTGCATTAAGGAGTAAACATGAAACTTATAGTTGGGCTTGGCAACATTGGCAAAGAATATGAAGGCACGCGCCATAATATCGGCTTTATGGTGGCCGATGAACTTGCAAAGCGCTGGGGCATTACCATCTGGAAAAATGAACGCAGCGCCATGTGTGCCGAACACCGTATTCCAGAAAAGGTATTTTTAATAAAACCTACCACCTATATGAATTTAAGCGGCGAAGCAGTGGGTGCTTTTGCCAATTTTTACAATATCGACCCGGAAGATATTGCGGTTATTCAGGATGACCTCGACTTACCCTGCGGCAAACTGCGCATCCGCCGTAAAGGCAGCGCGGGCGGGCACAACGGCATTAAATCCATCCAGCAGCATCTTGGCACGGGCGATTTTCCGCGCTTTAAAATCGGCATCGGCCACCCGGAGCGCAATGCGTCGGCAGTTATCGGGCATGTGCTGCACCGTTTCGGCAAAGAAGAACAGCCATTAATTGAAGAAGCTGTTAAGCAGATGGCTGACGCTGTTGAGTTATGGCTGAAAGGCGATATGGACGCCGTAATGCAGGAATACAATACCAAAAAGGAAAAGAAAAAAGACGAACCTGCCAAAGAGAATAATTGATTTTGTGTACATTGCCCAAAAACTAAAACACATTAAGATTTTAGTTTGTAACGCATGTTACAATTTTACATTAAAAACAAACCTTTAAAATAAAAATGTAAAAAATCAGCGCAAAAGTGTTGACAAGGTGTTGTGTGCCTATTATAATAACATCATCAAATAACAAATTGCGTTGATTGGGAAAAGTAGTAAAGACGCCCAGATTCCAGAGAACTTATCATTTAGCTGAGAGATAAGATCAAAGCACTTTATGAAAATCCCCCATGAGCTGCCAGCTGAAGGGCAAACGCCTGTGTAAGTGTGGCCGGAGGACGACCGTTACAGCGTCAGGCATTGAACGTCAGTTGTGAAACTTTCGGTGATGCCGGTAAAGTGGCCGTATTATTACGGCAATAAGAGTGGTACCGCAGAGCTATTCGGCTTTGTCTCTTACAAAAGAGGCAAAGCCTTTTTTGTTGGTAAAAAAGCTTTACAATCGCCGGTTTGTTATTAAACAAATTATTTTATTCAAAGGAGAAATGAAAAATGAGTGTATTGAACAAATTGGCAGAATTCGTAGGCAAATATCTTACTTACATCGTGTTTGCAGTTGTTGTGGCAGCGTTCTTCTTCCCGCAGGGCTTTACCTGGGCGGCTTCGCAGACTGTACTGCTTCTTTCCGTTATCATGTTCGGCATGGGCATGACGCTGCGTGCCAGCGACTTTGCTCTGGTGCTCAGCCGTCCTAAAGAAGTGTTCTTCGGCTGCGTAGGGCAGTTTACCATCATGCCTTTCCTCGCATACGTTTTAACCGTTGGGTTTGAACTTCCTCCCGAACTTGCCATCGGCATGATTCTCCTCGGCACTACCCCGGGCGGTACGGCATCCAACGTAATGACGTATCTTGCCAAAGGCGATGTAACCTTGTCTGTTTGCCTTACTACCGCAACTACTCTGCTTGCACCGCTGCTTACTCCGTTCTTAACCTGGATGCTGGCAGGCCAGTGGGTTGAAGTTTCCTTCCTTGCAATGCTTAAATCCGTATCTCAGGTAATCCTTTTGCCAATCGTGCTTGGCATCCTCGTTCATAAAGCAGTCGGCGACAAACTCGTCGTTAAATACTCCAAACTTTTGGTTCTCGTATCCGCATTCAGCGTACTTTCCATCATGGGCGCCATGGTTGCCTTAAACGGCGAAACCATCTTAAGGCTCGGCTGGGTTATGGTTCTGGTTGTAGTGCTGCAAAACTTCGGCGGTTACGCCCTTGGCTGGATGCTCGCCAGAAAAGCCGGCATGGGCAGAGCGCAGTGCACCACCGTTATGCTGGAAGTTGGCATGCAGAACGCAGCGCTTGCCTGCTCGCTCGGTACCCTGCACTTCACCCCGATGGCAGCAGTTCCCGGTGCAATCGGCGGCGTAGTACACCAAATCACCGGTTCGCTTCTGGCTTCCATTTTTGCCGCACGCAACGGCAAACAGGAATCCGCACAGGCTGTTATGCCTGAAGCAGAACCTGCCAAATAATTAACCATGCGGCGCGGAAGGCTGAACGGAAATAAACCGCACCGCGCCGTATAAAACAAACTTGCAGTCTAAAATAAGGGATTTTGTTCGGAACAATAAAACATATAAAGCTGCATTAAAGCAGCTACTTTCCCCCGGCCCCGGTGCTCCGCCGCCGGGGTTTTAATTTGCGCTGTTGACAGCGCTGCGGGTGTATGTTATATTTTTATACAGCTGAATACTAAAATTTGCTGTGGATTTTTCTGGCACGGCCATTTTTCGCCACACAGTTGCCTTAACGGGCGCTGTGTGGTTTTTGTTTGAAAGGAGTAAATATGAACGAAAATTTTATGAAGGAAGAACCCGTTTTGCCGCTGATAACTTCAATGGCGCTGCCCATGGTTATCAGCATGATGGTAAACTCTTTATATAATATAGTAGACAGTTTTTTTGTGGCGCAAATAAGCGAAGAAGCCATGACCGCATTATCGCTTGTTTTTCCGGTGCAGAATTTTATTAATGCCGTCAGCATTGGCTTTGGCGTTGGTATTAATGCGCTTATTGCCTATTACCTTGGCGCGGGCAATGCCGAAACTGCCAACCGCGCGGCTGTGCACGGCATGGCGCTTTCCGCCCTGCACGGAATTGTGCTTATGGCTGCCTGCATTGCCGTTATGCCGCAGTTTTTAAGCGCTTTTACAAATAATGCACAGGTTATAGATATGGGCGTGCGTTATTCCAATATCGCTTTCAGCTTTTCGCTGATAATTATGCTGGGACTGGCGTTTGAAAAAATCTTTCAGGCAGTCGGCAACATGAAAGTTACTATGATTGCGTTAATGGCAGGCTGCATAACCAACATTATTTTAGACCCGCTTCTGATTTTCGGCATTGGGCCGTTTCCCGAATGGGGAATAGAAGGGGCGGCTGTGGCAACTGGCATAGGGCAGATAGTAACGCTTTTAATATACTTGTTTGTTTATACAAAGTATCCTCTGCGCATCAGGTTAAGCCGCAGTTATTTAACACGTGATTTTGCGCTTGATTTTAAACTTTACGCCATCGGCATACCGGCAACGCTGAACCTGGCGCTGCCTTCGCTGCTTGTGTCTTCGCTTAACACCATCCTGGCGGCTTTTTCACAGAGCTATATTGTAGTGCTTGGCATTTATTACAAGCTGCAAACTTTTTTGTACCTGCCTGCCAACGGCATTATTCAGGGCATGCGCCCGCTGATTGGCTTTAATTACGGCGCGGGTGAGCACGAGCGCGTGAAAAAGATTTACAACACAACACTGGTGCTTAACGCAGGCATTATGCTGGGCGGAACAATAATTTGCCTGACGGTGCCGGATGTTTTAATGGCCTTTTTTACGAATAACAACGTAACGGTAGAAGCCGGGGCGCAGGCGCTGCGCATAATCTGCGCCGGGTTTATCGTATCGGCAGTTAGCGTAACCGCCTGCGGCGCGCTGGAAGGGCTTGGCAAGGGTGTACCGTCGCTTGTAATTTCGCTTTTGCGCTATGTGGTAATAATTATACCGGCGGCGTGGCTGTTAAGCCGCAGCTTTGGCGCACAAGGCGTTTGGCATGCCTTTTGGCTGGCAGAACTTATAACCGCCGCAGCGGCGCAGCTTGTGTATAAAAGGTTTAGTAAATAAAAAACGGCATTACGTAAAACGTGATGCCGTTTGTGCTTTATTATGTTCAGCAGGTTCTGCCGGGATAAGCTTTTAAGGCTTCGCCTAAAATGTAAATGGCGCGTTTTAAATCTTCGCAGTTCAGCACGTAAGCGAGGCGTGCTTCGTTAATGCCAAGGCCAGGGGTGCTGTAAAAACCGTTGCCGGGGGCAAACATTACGGTTTCGCCGTCAACGTCAAAGTTTTCCAGCAGCCAGATAGCAAATTTTTCTGCATCGTCTACCGGGAATTTAACCATTACGTAAAAAGCGCCTTTCGAGTCGCTGGCTGCAACGCCGGGAAGTGATTTCAGCCCTGCGGCAATGGTGTCGCGGCGTTTCTGGTATTCTTTGTTTACTTCTTCCAGGTAGCTTACCGGGGTTGTGTAAAGTGCTGCTGCACCAACTTCTTCCAAAATCGGGCTGCACAGCCTGCCCTGGCAGCATTTGTTAATCTGCTGGCAGAACTCTTTATTTTTGCTGATAATGCAGCCTATACGTGCGCCGCAGGCACTGTAACGTTTGGAAACGCTGTCGATAATAATCAGGTTGTTGTCAAGCTCGGGCATGGTGCCGAAGCTCTTATATTCGCCGCCGTAAACAAATTCGCGGTAAACTTCATCGGCAATTACGGCAAGGTCGTGTTTAACGGCAAGTGCGGCAATGGTCTGCATTTCTGCTTCGGTGTAAACAACGCCTGTCGGGTTGCCCGGATTGGTTAAGAGAATTGCTTTGGTTTTGGGTGTAATATGTTTTTCAATTTCGGCAGCGTCCGGCAGATGGTAGCCGTTTTCAACGCTGGTGGTTACGGCGTTGATTTTAGCGCCGAACTCGCTGGCAAAAGTTGTATAGTTGGCGTAAAACGGTTCAAAAACCATAATTTCGTCATCGGGGTCGCACAAAGCCATAACGGCAAAGGTCAGAGCTTCGCTGCCGCCGTTGGTGATGAAAATATCGCCTGCTTCATAGTTCATGCCTTTTTCGGCATAGTATTTTTGAATTGCTTCAATTAAAAACGGTTCGCCTTTGCTGGCGCCGTAGGCAATAACTTTTTCGTCAAAATTTTTAATGGCGTCCATAAACTGGGGCGGAGTTTCAATATCCGGCTGGCCTATGTTAAGATGATAAACTTTTTTGCCTGCTTTTTTTGCGGCATCTGCATAGGGCGCCAGCTTTCTGATAGGTGATAATTTTAAATTTTGTACACGCTGGGAAATTTTCATATCGGTTGCTCCTCACTTAATAAATTTACAAAACAAAAAATTGTATGCCGCTATTATACCATAAAAAACGCGGCAAGTTCAGCCCTGCCGCGTAAAAATAATGTATACAATTTTAAATTATCTGTTCCAGGGTATGGCACGGTTTTCTGCCCATTGCAAAAGCAGGTTAAACACCAGCCCCAAAAGCGAAAGCACAATTACG
>OHGZ01001265.1_pt1 | contig 12534 bp, 5 predicted proteins | sample 1567851 | NCBI WGS metagenome assembly OHGZ01 (sample SAMEA3879563, study PRJEB24766) | human gut metagenome | biome: human-associated habitat; feature: feces | place: USA | collected 1985/1987 | reverse complement strand
GATCGACGACATTCTCACTGAGGGTGCTATGACGGAAGCGCACCTGCGGATGCTGATTGAAAAAATCTATGTTCAGGAAACAAACGGGACGCTCAGTCTGGACATTCAGATCAAAGCACCGTTCCGCACACACCTGGATGTCTACGAAAACGGCGTTCTTACCGAACAGTATGGTGCGCTGGATTTTGACTGGGACAGGCTGGCGCACCTGATCTACGGCGAGACGCTTGTGGGATAGGAGGAAATCATGCGGGTCTGGCTTTACGCACGGCTTTCAGGCGATGATGATCCGGCGCAGAATTCTCTGCAAAATCAGCAGGAGATCTGCCGCGCCTTTGCAGAAAAGCGCGGTGACACCATCGTTGGATGTTCGTCCGATGACAATGTCAGCGGCATGAGCTTCAGCCGCCGCGGGCTGGATGCGCTTGCAGCGGCTGCACAGGTAGGAAAGATCGATGCCGTCCTGACGAAAGACCTCTCGCGCCTCGGCCGCCACAAAACGCAGACAGCGCTGTTCATCGACTACCTGCGGGATCATCAGGTTCGCGTGATCTCTGTAACCGAAGGAATTGACACCTTCCGCGAGGAGGATGATCTGATCCTTGGCGTTCGCGGCCTGATGAATGACTATTACGCGAAGGATATCGGCAAAAAGATTCGCGCAGGCTATCGGCAGAAACAAAAAGGCGGTCTTGTCATCCGGCCGCCCTTCGGATACTGGAAGGACAAAAATACGAACCGGATTTTCATTCAGCCGGAAGCCGCAGAAACGGTACGCCGCATCTATGCGCTGTATTTGCAGGGCTGCGGACAAAAGGAAATTGCCCGCAGGCTCAATGCGCTGAACTGCAAAACGCCCGCGCAGCTTTGGACGGAGCAGATCGGTCATGACGCCCGGAGGGTGCACAAAACCGGAGATGGGAAGTTCCTCTGGACGTATGCCAGCGTAAAAAACATTCTGACCGAGGAAGCCTACACCGGCGTCCTGATCAATCATCGCAGAGAATACCGGAACGGAAAAGCGCAGCCAATCTCCACGGGTGACTGGCTGCGCCATGAAAATTTTTATCCGGAGATCATCGAAAAAACCACATGGCTTCTGGTACAGGAGCGGTTAAAGCAGCAGGCGCGTCCCGCAGCCGGAAACCGCGCAAAGCACCGCTATGCCGGCTTGCTGTCCTGTCGGGACTGCGGCGACGGCTTCATCCCCATGATCCGTTACTGGAACGGAAGCCAGCGCGTAGAGTACGTCTGCCGTGGGTATCACAGAAATGGAAAAGGTCATTGCAGTTCGCATCGAATCCATGAGGAGGTTTTGGATCAAGCCGTCTGGAATTATGCAGAAGAACTGCGGAAGCGATACGCAGCTGAGCTCAAAAAGGTCACACAATTACAAAAGCAGTGGGCATTGAGGAAACCGGTCCTCGACGCCCACTGTTTGGCTTTGCAGAAAGAAATCCTGAGATTGGAGCAGGAAGTCGACGAACTGGTGATGGAGAAAATACAGATATAGTATTGCGAAACGGGGCGCATTCTGGTACAGTTGAGATATGGCATAGGTAATAAGCGTACATATTGTAGGAGGTGTTTGTTTTCTTTTATTACTACTACTTTGATGATTTGTACAATATCGCTGACATACAGCAAGCATTCAGAAATGTATGTTTTGATAAAATGCTGTCAGATGGATACTTCGATATGAGCATATATATCTATGGAAAACTGAAAAAAGAAGATATGTATGCAAAACTTGTATCAAACAAGTCTAAATATGCTGTTTTATATCGTGGCAAGTTTCCAAACGAGAAAGACGCGCCTTCCATATGGAGAAAAAAGATGGGGGACGAACAGGAATACGTTTGTGTTGACAACCCACCAAACAGAATGACGTATCTTGAGTCAATCGCTGTTGTCAACTGGGTCTATAGAACACTAAAAAATACGAATGATCGAAAAGAATTTACACAAGAACTTCTGAGGCATGTGAAAGAACTCCACAGCATACAAAACACGGTGCGCTTTTCAAGAGGCGTTGTATATAACGCTGCAAAAGTAGAACTGCATTTCTTGTCATCGATTTCCAGCATAAATAGCTTCATTTCCTCCTTGAAGAAAACTGGAGGTGAGCTATTCTATCGTGGACACTCAGACCCCAATTATATATTAAAACCATCGATTATGCGTACCCCGCGCCTTTTACAAAGTGAAAGCAAACTATACAATGAATTGATTATCGATTGCCCTGATGACTTTTCCGACTGCAAAACACATCTTGAGAAATTGGTAAAGATGCAGCATTATGGACTCCCAACGCGCTTGCTGGATATTACAAGAAATCCACTTGTTGCATTATATTTTGCTTGCGAAAACAATCTGGAAAGCTTTGGAGAGCTAGTCTTAATCTCTGCGGAAAATCACGATATCAAATATCCTCAAAGTGATACCGTTTCAATTTTAGCGAGCATTCCAACATTTCCTTATGATAAGCAACAAGCGTTCAAGCAATTGGCGCTGGATCCAGATGTCCATGGGTTGACATTTAACGAAAGAGTGTCTCGTCTGATTCATGAAATTCGGCTTGAGAAGCCAGCATTTCAAGCTGAAATCAAGAAGAACGATCTAGTAAGCAATTTTATTGTTTTTGCATTAAAGAACAATAATCGGATTATAAAGCAAGATGGCGCGTTCATTATATGTGGGTTATCTGACGAGGAAAAGACACTGGAGGAGTTTCGTTATAGGGAGAACGGTAAAAAGATAATCGTATTGGTTGATGGGAAAAAGAAGATCCTCGAACAGCTAGAAACATTTTCTATTACGCATGCTACGCTGTTTCCTGAAATTGAGTGCGTTTCTGAATACCTAAAAAACAAGTATTCTTACTGAAGTAACAATAGCGACCGACCTGCATTTTTATCACAAAATGCAGGTCGGTCGCTGGTACGGGTAGTGGGACTCGAACCCACACGCCTCACGGCAGAGGAACCTAAAGGTGATGTCACCTTGGTGAAAGATTTTTATGATTTGATATAACTCTCTGATGAAGCAAGTCTTCTGTTAGCGGCGTGGCTCTTGGAGTTGATTTATACGCCGCAGAAATCGTCCTTAATCTGAAAGCGAAATATCCTCACATTACTTTGGAGAGTGCAATCCCATGTGAGACGCAAGCGGTCAAGTGGTCCGTGGCAGCGCGAGAACGGTATTATAATATTGCTGCAAAATGCGACAAGGAAACCATGCTGCAACGGGAATACACGTCGGACTGTAAAGCTTTTTGGAACCACCGGCATTGCCGGTGGTTTTCTTTATACAAAAAGCGAGCGGATTCGGAACAAGTCCAAATCCGCTCGTTGCTTGACTGGAAATTATTTCAGAGTGAATTGTACACGCGTGGACGCATCGTACATCCGGAGGAGGATGGCTGCGACCTCGCTGCGGACAATGGTGCTGTCGGGGTTGAAGGTACCCTGCTTGTCAGAGCCGGTCAGGATGCCCGCACGATAGAATGCGTAAATTTCATCCGCACACTTGTCGCCCAGCTTCACGTCCGGGATCGCGTTGTCGGCAATGTTGTTGAGCGCCTTGTAGCCGTCCATCGCCGGATAGAAGATGGACACAAACTCACGGCGGGTCGCCGGGGCGTTCATCTGCGCTCTGGTGTAGTTGGCATAGCTCTTGTCCAGAATGCCGTTCGCAATGCCGTATTCGACATAGCTGTTATACCAGTTGGTCTTGCCGTTCATCAGCGTCACCTTGCCAGTATTCTGCATCTGATGCAGCGCGGAGGCCAGCTTGATCGCCTCAGCCACGGTCAGTGTGCCGTGCGGTTTGTAGGTCGTAGCGGTCACGCCGTCGATCAGGTAATTCTGCCATGCGCCCTTGACGGCATCATAGAACCAGTCGCTCTTCGACACGTCGGTAAACGGCAGCTTGCTGTTCGCACGGGACGAGCCGGTATTGCCGAGGATGGGATAATACGGCGGGATGATCGGCGTCTCGGGCTTCTTCTTAAGCCCGGCAATGGCTGCTTCCAGCTTTACCTTCGCTGCGTCTACCGCTTCCTGCGTGGCGTTTTCGTCGGCAAGAACAGCCTCCGCCTCACGCATTGCCGTCTCGAATGCGTCCCAGCCGCTTACATAGTCGTCTTTTCTGCGGTTCTGATTGTCGTCGTACAGCTTCTGCAGCGCGCTCTTGTCGACCGTCACGGGAACCGGATCGTCCTTGCTGGTCTCCACGCCGCCGAGCAGTGCCGGCCAGACGCCGCTGCCGAAGTCGTCGATCAGGACGGCCTCATAGCTGCCGTCCGCGTCCTTGCGCAGGCGGTAGATCTCGTTCGTGTCGCCGTTGAAGCGGGACAGGTACAGGCTGCCGTCGCTGTACGCGGTCATGGAGCAGTAGACGTAGTTGCTGGTCGAGTCATAAGGAGGCGCTTCCAGTGCCGACAGCGGCGTCTTTGTGGTGGTATAATCAAAGCCGTAGCCGTCGTCATGCACGCTGATCCACAGATCCCACAGATAACCCGCATCGTCCAGGATCGCGAAGTGCTCCGCCTCATATTCGCCGCTCCAGGTCGTGTTCTCCGGGTCGCCGTACCAATCCGTTGCACCGTCGTACCACGCGTCGCTGCTGTGCGTTTCCACGCCCAGCGATGCGATACCGATCAGGTTCTGTGCATGATGGTTGGAGACCGGAAGCTGAATCGCGTCACGAAGCGTCACATTGCTGGTGTCCATCGGGTCAAACGGCTTAAAGACGTAGCCCATGCGGTAGATACCGACCAGACGGGCAGCGCCTGCCGCGGAAAATTTGGTGCTGTACGCCATGTCGATCATCGGAACGCCGATGCCGTTGTCTGCAACCGCAAGGCTCTTGCCTGCCGCCGGGTCGACCTTGTGGAGCTTCCACGTCTGCGACTCGTCCTTGACCATGGTGCGGTCGGTCGCGTCGATGACGTAGTAGACCTGATCCACGGGGTCATAGGCCATGGCCGCCATGCTGGTGTCGATCTCAATACCGGTCTTCCAGCTGCTGCTGTTTTTCAGATCCCAGCTGAACAGCTCTGCCTTGCCGTTTGCGTCCTGGAGCATACCGGTGAGCGTTACGTTCAGCTGCTCCACCGAGACCGTGCACTCATCATAGACCGAGCGGTTCTGCGCGGAGGCTGCTCGGATGGTGCAGGTACCGGCATTTTTGGCCGTAACCACGCCGTTGGCGCTGACGGCTGCAACGCTGCTGTTGGAGCTGCTCCACACAACCTCACGGTTTGCAAGATTCCACGGCAGAACCGATGCTTTCAGCGTCTGCGTCTTGCCAAGGAGCAGGGAAACGCTGTGATCCGAGAGCGCAACTGCGGCGGCGCTTTCCGAAGCGCTCCAGCTGCCGCCCTCGCGCGGGATGCAGAGCGCGTGGAACTCTGCCGGGAAGTAATCGCCCCAGCCGCTTTCCGTGCATTCTGCGCTTGTCTTTGCGGTCAGGTCGATCTTGTGCAGCGCGGAGCTGACGGCAAAGAACAGAACATTCTCTTTCGATTCCCACTCCAGCGAACCGACGGCGCTGAAGTCGTCCTCCTCCGGCGTTGTATAGCGCTGGCCGACCGTCACAATTGCTTCCGGATCTGCGGCTGCATCGGAGGTTACTGCCGTAATCGGCAGGCGGTAAATCTTATAGTAGCTGTAATCTGTCTCGGCAAATGCATAGTAGAAATTGCCGCTGTCATCGCAGGCAAGCGTTCTGGCCTTGACCGGAAGCGTGCCGACAAGCGTCAGCTCACCGCTGTAGCGGTCGATGGTGTAGACCTTGCTGCCAGCATCCACGCCATAGAGCGTGTCGCTTGTCTTGTCATAGGCCATGTCAAGCAGCAGCGTATCCAGCGTGCGGACATAGCTTGCGTTCTCGGGGTCATTGGCGTCCAGCACATACAAATCGCCCGTGCTGGTGGAGGCAACAATTTTGCCGTCCACATAGGCCGCCGCATAGAAATCATCCGCGCTTGCGGCATACGGCGTCTTGACATAGGTTGTATCGCTGCCGCTCATGGTGTTCCAGATCTTGTTGCCGGTATAGTAGGCATCAAAGAGGAACATTGCCGGTTCGCCAGGCTGTTCGCCGATTTCCATTTCCACACGATAGGTGGATTCGTTCATCGCGTAGTCATATGCCTTGACGTAGAAAATGTTGCCGTTGGCACTGGACAGATTCAGCGTAAAGTCATTTGCCGTATTGGCCGCAGTCGTCTGATTTGCGCCGGCCTCTGCCAGTTTCACCGTACCGCTGCGGTCATACAGACGAACAGCCGCCACATACTGGTTGTCAAAAATATTGACGGTCATTTCGTTGTCAGCAACTGTAACATTGTTCACAACCGGCGCGGTGTTGTCGATCACGGCCGTAAACGTCTGCGTTGCGCCGCTGCCGAGCGAAGCCCAGTTCACGCTGCCGTCGTCCTGCACATAGTACTCCGGTGCCAGCGTCAGGTTCAACTCCAGCTGTTCGCCCTCTTTCATGCCAGCGGGCTTCCAGTCCAGCGGCAGATTGACGTACTCACTGGGGTTAAAATACTGCGAATAGAACGCGCCAAGGAAGTGGCCGAGCGTCTGCTCTGCAAGGACGGTATTCGTCGTCTTGTTGATGATCTGCAAACGGCTGTCTGCCACGTTGCGGATGGCGCAGAATTTCCAATAATAAATGCTGTCGCCGTTCTCGCTGTTGATGGCGTTGCGCTCGGGCAGATATTTGCTGTCGTTGACAACAGGGTTGCCGCCAAGCACGCTGCCGCGGCTATAGGGGCTGTTGTCGGATGCGTACTTGACGTACAGCACATTGTTATCGGTATAGGCGTTGCCCAGATACGGCATCCGGGTCTCTTCGCCACTTTGGTAGTGATAGTAGTCGCCAACCTCAAACATACTCGAAGCCGTCCATGAGCCGTAGAAGCCCAGCACCGGGATGGAGTGGCACGTGCCGCTCACGCCCTCGGCGCTTGTGCGCTCCTGCGCGAACACATAGCCCTCAAGATATGCACCAACCGAATAGTCGCGGTCAAGCGCCGCTTTTTGCTCCGCCGTCAGTGCAATGTTTACCGTGACGGTCGCGTGACCGTTTGCGGGAACAGTAACGCTGCTGCCGCTTGCCGCACTGCCATAGGTAACATTTGCCACCAGCGGTGCGGTTGCCTCATCAAGATAACGATCACCGCCGATGGTGGTCATTGCCTGTGTAAAGAAGCTTGCCGACAGGTCATAAGTCTGCTCCGTGCCGGACAGATCATACAGATCAAACGAGAAGCTGTATGTACCGTTCTTTGCCGCGTCCTCGCCAAGCTCAACCTTGACCTTGCCGTCGGAAGCGCCCTTGTTCGCAGAATCGGCCATCCAGACATAGGAATCTGCCGTGATGGCCGCGCCGATGTTCGCAACGCCCGCACCCTGCTTCAGAACCGACCAGTAATGCGTCGCGTCCTCTCGCGCCGGAGTAGCTGTGGACATCAGCAGGCTCTGCGCCAGATGGCGCACCGAGCGGTTCGTCTTGGACAGACCGGCCGCCTGATAATGCTGCGCAAACAGCGCTGACATACCGGCAATCTGCGGCGCAGCCATGGACGTACCGGACATATTCTCATAGCCCTTACCGCCCTGCTCCAGACCGTTGACCGAATAGATGTTGCCGCCAGGGGCGGTGATTTCGGGCTTCAGCTCCAGGCTGCCGGGAACACCCCAGCTGGCGAAGCTGCTCATGGTCATGTACTCGGCGGAGTCCGGAATGACAGCTGCATCTGCGCTGACTTTCATCCTACCCTTATAGTAGAGCACCTTGCTGGAATCGTTTTTGTCATAGACCGGCTCTGCCTTGTCGCGGAACACTCTTGCTGTGTCCTGCGTCACCAGAACGCACGGTGCTTCGTTCCAGTAACTGCTCAGATCCATGCTGATCGTACCGGGGACATTATTGTAAACAATCGTTGCGGCAACGCCATACTGCGCGGCGTTGCTTGCTTTCATGGAGAAGTCGAGCTCACCGCGAGAGCAGAACACAATCTTACCCTCCAGCAGGTCTTTGCCGCCGATGGCGTCATAATCTCCCGTGTTGCCCACGCCGTCGATCAGGATATACTCATACTCGCCAGCGATAGACTTCATCTGCTTCATGCCATGGCCGGCCTTTTCCCCGGTCGTTTCCATGTAGATGAACTTCTGGCCGTCAACCTCCAGATATTCGCCGGTGTTGCCGATGTTGTCAACCGACGTGACGGTAAATGCATTGGTGAACGAGCCGGGCGCGCCGACCACGTCCATGCTGACGTCATCGTCATACAGCAGCCCCGTGCCGCTGCTGGCATCGTAGCCATTGGAGCCGGCATAGGCATTTTCCGCCCAGTTGCCGGAGTTACCGGCAGAGATGGACACCACAGCGTCCTTGGACGCAAGGCTGTCCAGAATTGCCTGATAGACCGGAACCGGATCGGTATCCGCGTCCATATAGGCCGTGTACTTCGACGGGCCGGGATAGCTGGAGCCGAGCGAGAGGTTGATGCTGTCGGCACCCAGAACAATTGCGTCCTCGATGGCCGCCATATAGTCCGAATCGAACGCGCCGCCGTTCGAGCCGAACACCTTCATAACCAGCAGCTGTGCCTCCGGCGCAACGCCCTGTGTCTTGACGGTATCCAGCGCGGAAACATAGGTGGTTTCGTCGCCGTCTGTCTGCGGGACATATTTGTTTGCCGCCGCAATACCGGCAACGTGCGAGCCGTGTTCCGACTGCGTATCGTTGTCGTGCGTCACGTCGGTATTCTTATCTACATAGTTATATGCGAACGGAAGCTTGCTGCCATAGTAGAGGTCGTCGGCGCTCACGCCGTTCTGCGCAATGTTCAGCTGGCTGAGAACCGCCGTTACCTTGCTCTGGTCGAGCAGATCGAGGCTCTTGATGTAATTCTCATTGCCGTTCGCTTCCTGCTGTAGCGCATAGTCGAATGCGCCGTTGTCAAACGACTGGTGATCGGTATCGATGCCGGTATCGATCACGGCGATCCGCGTGCCCGCGCCGGTATAACCGGTTTCATATGCGACGTTCGTGCCGATCATACTGGAGGACGTGGCCATATTGGGCTGCGTCGCCAGCTTCTCCGCCGAGCGGTCGGGATAGTAGCGCTGCTCAACCACGACCGCCTCAACATCTGGCAGCGCGCGGATTGCGTCAATCTGGTCAGATTCGACATTTGCCGAGATGATGTTCGCGGCCAGCGTCAGATTCCACACCACGTCCAGCTTCTTGCCGCCGAGTACGTCTGCGGAGATTTCACGCGCCACCGCGTTCTGCGAAGCGCGCACCTGCTGCCGGTAATTGGCGGCAGCGTAGTTGGCGGTAAGGCCGTTCGTTGAATATTTATCCAGAACGGATCCACCTTTTACAACGATGGACACACGAACCGGTCCCTCCGCCGACTGTGTCTGGACGGTATCTTCCGCCGCTGCCTGACGCTCCGGATTCAGCTCCGTAGGAACGGTGTCGTTGCTGACCTTCTGAACCTTAACCTTGACATTTTTCGTGTCGTTTGCTGCAAGCGCCGGGATAACCGCCGCAGACAGGCACAAAACAATTGCCAGGATCAGGCACACAAGTCGCTTTGTCAGATGTGCTTTCACTGTCTTTCCTCCTGCTTTTCCGCCGCAAGCCCCATTCCGCCATTTCCTGTAATTCTTGAATATATATATATATTCATTTCTTGAAATTTCTCAAGGTTTTCGGAACTTTTTAAGCAAATTACGGCCAATTTAATTTTGATTATAATGATGCTTTACCGAATTAGCAAGTGAAAATATTGCATCAAGTTCGCGTGAAATTCTCTCTCACTTTTGGTGATTTTGTCAGAGCCTCCTACATGCCTTTCAAGCATTCGGGTACACAGGAATGCACACTTTTCCATACACTATGTAGCGGCACAATACGTTAGAATTATTTCTGGCTCATGATATTGTTTCCCTGCTGTTTTTTCTAAATTATTTAGAATTGCTTTTTCTATCATTCTGTGTTGAGCGCCTCAGTGACCTCCTGCGCGATGCGCTGCCGTTCCTCCTCGTTTTCCGCCCGCGCATATCGTTCCAGCGCGGCATCCCGCAGTTCTGCTGCCTGCCGGGACCACACCTCGAACTCGCTCTTGGTCATCAGACCGCTTCTGATGCGGGCGAAATATTTTTTGTAAGCCCGTTGGTGAACCTTCCAGACATCGTTGTTCTCTACTTTGCTGCGGAAACTGCTGCTCGCGCCGATCTCACGGCAGGTCTTGCCGTCCTGCCCCGGTGCAGGTTCTGTGCAATAGGCATAGGTCGCTCCCGGTTTCTGTAAAAACCAGCGCCCGCAGTTGGTGCAGCGTTTCGGTACAAAGCCCTTTTGCAGCCCCTTCATGAACTCCACATAGACAAAATCCAGCAGCCGGTCGAAGTACATCCTCTCGACGATCTCGGCTTTTTCCTTCTCGCCGCGGATGCGGTACTGCGTCTTCACCGGCGGCGCGTCTGTCTCAGGGTTTTCACCGAGACTGACGCCGCTGATAAAAGCTTCATATCCGCGCGAACAGATCATCGGTGCCAGAGGAATTTTCTTCTGGCCTTTTTTCTTTTCAAATATTGCGTCCGCAAAAACACTATCGAGGAACCACGCATACCGCTCCTGAATCAAACGAATGTCATTGATCTGCTGCTGCATGAATGCGGGCAGATCGTTATCTTCCTGCATTATGAATTCTGCAAAGGCATCCTGTGCGTCTCCAACCACAAATTCTTCAACAGGCATATCGCCGAAGACGCGAAAGTCCTCCAGATACAGCCGGTAGAGCGGCAGAGAAGCAAGCCCCTTCTTCATGTCCATGTAAGCACGCAGAACATCACCACTTTTTTCTTGAACGGCTGTGTTCAGCCGATCCAGCAATTCCTGAAACGGCACAACGTCGAGATTCAATATTTCCGTCAGCACCGCTCCATACGGCTGCGGCTTCGGTCTGTCCTCTACCCAATAGGCTGATGCACCAAATTCGACCTTGGTGTTTGTCTGCGGCTGATGGAAATCAAATAAGTCTTTTCCTAAAACGCCCATAAGCTGTTTCCTCATTAGAGAATGTATTTGCATCGATATAGTGTATCTATTGAAATGATACATTACCTATTTTCAAAAGTCAATCCTTATGTTACGATATCGGTGCGGGAAATCGAAAATAAAAATCGCAGCAACAATATCGAAAGGAGGTGACAGTATGAATAAACTACACACCATCACAGCGGAAGATTTGCAAAACAGGACATATGAACCAACGCCGTTTCTCGTCGACGAACTCATCCCGGAGGGCTTGCATATCCTCGCAGGCGCACCGAAGATCGGCAAGTCGTGGCTGGCTTTGTGGCTCTGCTTGTGTGTCGCGCAGGGACTGCCGCTCTGGAACTTTGCTGTGGCACAGGGTGATGTTCTGTATCTCAGTCTTGAAGATTCGTTCCAGCGAATTCAAACACGGCTCTTTGATCTGACAGAGGATGCCCCGCCGACACTGCATTTTGCAATTATGGCCGACACGCTCAAGCACGGCTTGGAACAGCAGATCGAGCAGTTTTTGACAGAGCATCCTGACACAAAACTCGTCGTGATTGACACCTTGCAGCGCGTTCGTAGCACAGGAAATGACAGCAATCTGTACGCAAATGACTATCAGGACATCGGGCTTCTGAAAAAACTTGCGGACAGTCGGCACATCGCGATCCTGCTTATCCACCACCTGCGCAAGCTCCACGATGATGATCCGATGAACATGATCTCTGGATCGACGGGCTTAAGCGGCGCGGCAGATTCAACCTTCGTCCTGCAAAAAAGCTCACGCCTCGCCAACATTGCCTCGCTGCATTGTACCGGTCGTGATATTCCAGATCGGACTTTGAAACTCGAATTTGGTGAGGACGACCACGTCTGGAAGCTGCTTGAAGACAGCAAAACTTGCAGCACAGCTTCTAAGATTTCAATGCTTCAGATTGAAAATCTTCTCTCTGAACTTCTGCAAAAAGAGCCTGAGATCAGCGCCCCTGCCAAAGCGCTGTTGGAAAAGATCGACCCTGCCGGAAGCGAGGGCTGGACACCGAATAGTTTCTCGCATCAAATCCGAAAAAGCGTTGATGCTCTAAGGCAAAACGGTATTTTCATATCGTTCCGAAAGAGCAATGGAGAGCGCCTCATCTGCCTGAAAAGGGTCGATGGTGCCGATCTTCCCACTGTGGAAAAAATCGTCCCTATCGACCCTGCGGGTGCGCCAAGCGCCTGCACCGCGCCGTGAGCCGCGTGTCGCCGCTGTGTGCGGCTTTCCGGGCAGGCTGCGAGTGTGTGCGCGGCAGCGGCACAAAAGCCAACGTTGCGCCGACGTGCGGGTAACGCAGAAAACGCAGGTGCAATGCGGAAATCAAACGCAGAGAAGCCCCGCCGCGGCGGGAAAAATCCTCCCGTTTGGGTAATGTCATCAACTTAAGGCGGTTCAACATCTCTTAACGTTGCTTGGGAATT
>OHGZ01001258.1_pt1 | contig 12612 bp, 8 predicted proteins | sample 1567851 | NCBI WGS metagenome assembly OHGZ01 (sample SAMEA3879563, study PRJEB24766) | human gut metagenome | biome: human-associated habitat; feature: feces | place: USA | collected 1985/1987 | reverse complement strand
ATATTACACAGGATACTTCTCTGCGGACTATGCAGGGGCTGACAAGAGCTGCCAGCCGGTAGGCATATATCAATCTGCTTATATATCTGGAAAAATTTCAGTCCATGGAGCACTTCAAACAGGAACTCGTCGAATATCTGGATTACTACAACAACCGCAGAATCAGAGCAAAACGAAAGGGCTTGCCGCCTGCAATTCACAGACAACAAGCCCTTTCGGCTACTTGAACAATTTTTACTTCAAAATATGGCCCTGACTTTTTGGGATCACCTCAAAACCGCGGATGTCCTGCTATTTATTTGGTGAAAAAACCATGTAGCTGATTGCTTTATAGAATAGACTCGTCAGGATTTGAAGCTTTTGGATCGGATGCCAGCACGCCGCGGTAAAGCACTTCGGAAGAAACGTAACTGACTTCGGGCGCCGCTTTCGGGTGTTCTATCACAAAAAGAATCTTGGCGGCCAAGCGAGAACCGATGGTTTTCGGCTTTACATCGACTGTTGTAATACGGTCGGCAACGTTCAAATATTCGCTGTTGTTGTCAAAGCCCGTCAGTACGATACGACCTTCAGGGTCTATCCCTTTTTCTTCAAGATAACGCTGGATGAAATGAGCAATATAGTCGCTGGCACAGACGATACCGTCCGGCATGGTTGGCAAAAAGTCCAGAAAGTGACTGATTTCCTCATAATGGGTACGAAGACCCAATGACCCGGTAAGGTAAAGACTGGGGTTTGGAATGATCCCATGCTCATGCAGCGCATCCAGAAATCCCTCGTAGCGTTCTTTGTTTGTCTGGGCATATTCTACATCGCCTATGAAACTGAGCTTTCGGCATCCATGACGGAGCAGATTGCTTGTAATCTGCCGGATAAGGTCGCGACCCTCAATAATGAGCAGATCCCCATGTAACTGGTTATAGGGGACAGAAGGAACCGTGTCCAGAAAAACCTTTGGTATAGGTAAAGAGGATAACAGCCGCAGCAAGGGCGCAGAGTACGTGTTCAGTACAATGACACCATCTACTGTACCGTTTGTCAAAGGCTCCGGCAACACATAGCCCGCTTTGTAATTTGTGGGAAGATATGTGTACATGAGGTTGACATTATGCTCGGAAAGATCTTTGGCAATCTGATGGATAATCTGCATCCAGAAAAGAGAGGACTCCGGTCGGCACACGGCTACCGCTACGGTGCGTGTGTGGGGAGGCAGTTGAGCAGAGACGGTCGCAGTGGTATCCTGAGAGGGAGTGTGGAAATAGCCCATCTCGGTGGCTTTTTGATGGATTTGGGCACGCATAGAATCCGAAACGCCGGGACGGTTGCTTAGCGCTTTCCATACGGTGATTCTGGAAACAGAAAGAGCATCAGCAATATCCTGCATGGTTGGTTTGCTCATGAAAGAAAGCCTCCGTTTTTTGAGTTTATAGTAAGTATAGCAAAATCATAAGAGAAAAGCAACACGAAAAGTTAACTTTTGCTAATGTTTGATGTTGAAAATGTTGGCCATCTTGCACAAAAAAAACAATGCGAAAACCGTTGATATGCACGAATACAATGAAACGGTGCGCGATTTGTGCAAAATGACGATTGACAGGTACAAAAGTAAATGTTAATATTTGACTAACAAATGGCAACGAATGCTAACTATGGAGTTAACGCTTAGTTAGCACGAAATGCTGGCGGCTGTTAACACTTGGCTCGCCAAAAGAAAGGGGCACATTCTATGAAAAAGGATAAGCCGGCAGTTTCAACTTCAACGAAGCCACGCCGCAAACGTTGGACGAGTGATGACACGGAGCTGACACTGCTGGGGCTTCCGGCAGCCATCTGGTATGCGGTCTTTTGCTACCTGCCTATGTTCGGTCTGATTATTGCGTTCAAGAATTTCAAGATCACTCCGGGAAGGGGTTTCCTTTACAGCTTATTTCACAGTGACTGGGCAGGATTTGATAACTTCAAATTCTTTCTTACCAGCAACACCTTTACCATGCTGCTGCGCAATACGCTGTTATATAACATCTTATTTATCGTATTGAACATTGTAATTCCGGTTACATTGGCTGTGCTGATTAACCAGATTTACAGCCGAATCGCTTCTAAAGCATACCAGACCATGATGTTCTTCCCGTACTTCCTTTCGTGGGTTGTTGTCAGCTACTTTGTCTACGCCTTCCTGAACCCCGACAAGGGCTTGATGAACACTATCATACAGTTTTTCGGCGGCGATAAAATCATGTGGTATTCTCAGCCAAAATGGTGGCCGCTGATATTGACTTTCATGCAGGTCTGGAAATCCATGGGCTATAATATGGTTGTCTACCTTGCAAGTATTACCGGCATTGACAGTACGCTGTACGAGGCGGCAACGCTGGACGGCGCGACCAAGTGGCAGCAGACCAAATATATTACACTGCCGGCACTGAAACCCATCATCGTTATGATGTTCATTCTGAATGTCGGCCACATCTTCTATTCCGATTTCGGCTTGTTCTATCAGGTTACGCAGGGTGTTCCCAACTCACTGTACAACGTTGCCAGCACATTTGACACCTATGTCTACCAGGCTTTGCAGAGCAATGTGACAATCGGCAGAACTGCTGCCGCAGGTTTGTTCCAGGCTGCATGCTGCTGCGCGACCGTTCTGGTTGCCAACTTCATCGTTTCCAAGATTGATGAAGAAAGCGCGATTATTTGATGAAGGGAGAACACACAAATGACTCTGGCAGAAAAGCATAAGATAAAGGCCGAAGAAAAAAAGCTGGAAAAAGAGGAAGCTCGTGCGGCGTTCCGCTTAAACCAGATTAAGCCAACAACGAATGCCTGCTTTAACATTCTGTTTGTACTGCTTTCCTTCGTCTGTCTGTTTCCGGTGTTCTACGTCTTTATGATTTCCGTTTCCTCCACGGATTCTATCACAAAGTACGGGTACAGGCTTTTCCCGGATACATATTCCACGGCGGCGTACACGTTCCTTTGGAATGAACGCGGAACGATTTTTAATTCACTCATAATTTCCGTGGTGGTCACGGTTATGGGTACGGTGCTGGGTGTGCTGCTGACCACAATGATTGGCTATGTGCTTTCCCGCCCGAACTATAAACTCAAAGGCTTCTTCACTTGGATGGTGTTCATCCCGATGATTTTCAATGGCGGCATGGTTGCAAACTATGTGGTTGTTGCCAATATGCTGCGTTTGAACAACACCATCTGGTGTCTGATTCTGCCGCTGGCGATGAGCAGCTTCAATGTTATTATCTGCAAGACCTTCTTCCGAACAACGGTACCGGATTCCATCATTGAGTCGGCAAAGATTGACGGCGCATCCCAGATGAAAATTTTCTGGCGTATCGTGGTGCCCATCTCCAAGCCTGTTTTTGCCACAATTGCGCTGTTTTTGACCTTCGGCTACTGGAATGACTGGTTCCAGTCCGCCCTGTATATTTCGGATTCCAAGCTGGTATCCTTGCAGGCACTGCTGAACAACATGATGAAGAACCTGGAGTACATCGCCAATAACCCCAGCGCAGGTCTGAGTCTGCAGCAGTACCGTAACTCGATGCCGTCCGAATCCGTTCGTATGGCAATCGCAATCATTATCGTCATTCCCATTGCGTGCGCGTATCCGTTCTTCCAGAAGTACTTTATTTCCGGTCTGACGGTTGGTGCGGTTAAGGGCTAAGAGAAAGACTCTGAAAAAGAAAAACACTGTATAAGAACATCGATGCTAACAAATAAACCCATTCAATTTTCCCACCACATTTGGTTCTGTTCCCCTATAAGGGGAATGAAGATACACAACTTTACACAAGCAAAGGAGAAAAACAGATGAAAAAGTTCAACAAAGTGCTTGCGCTGGGCATGGCCGGTTCCATGGCCCTCAGCATGGCAGCCTGCGGCGGCAGTTCCTCTTCTGCCTCCACCGGCACCGATGGCAGCAGCACCTCTACGGCTGCTCCTACGGCTGCTCCCTCCAAGGACGTCGTCACCCTGAAATGGGTGGCCGTTGGTTCTGGCATGCCTTCTAACTACGATGCATGGCTGGCACAGATTAACCCGTATCTGGAAGATAAGATCGGCGTCAACATTGACATGGAGGTTATCTCCTGGGGCGACTGGGACACCCGCCGCAATGTTATTGTGAACACCAGCGGTGAATACGACATCCTGTTCACCAACGTCAACACCTATAACAACGACGTCAATACCGGTGCTTTCCTGGATATCACCGATATGGTCAAGGAAGCGGCTCCTGAACTGTACGCTTCCGTTCCGGAAGATTATTGGAAAGCCTGCGAAGTGGGCGGACGTGTTTATGGTGTGCCTACCTACAAGGATTCTTCTCAGAGCGAGTACGTTGTCTGGGATAAGGCAAAGATCGAGGCTGCCGGCTATGACTATACCAAGGAGTTGGGCATCACCGACCTGGATGAACTGACTGCGCCCCTGAAGGCTATCAAGGACACTGACGGCGAGGCTTCCTTCCCTCTGAACAAAAACGGCGGCGGCTACCAGTCCTATATGTATGACCAGCTTGGCGCCGGTCTGTATCCCCTGGGTGTGCGCTATGATGACAGCGAGGGTAAGGTTGTTGCTACTGTTGAGCAGGATGACGTCAAGCAGATTCTGAAAACCTTCCATGAGTGGTACAACGAAGGTATCATCAACTCTGACGCTGCAACCCGTCCCGAAGATGCAAACTACAAGGCTTGCTCCATTGCACAGGGCTGGTCCGGTGCGGCAATCACTTCCTGGGGTCCGCAGCTCGGCGTTGAGTGCGTTGCCCAGAAGTGGGGTCCGACCATCGTTTCCAATGAAACTGTCCGCGGCTCTCTGAACTGCATCTCCGCTAACTGCGCCAACCCCGAAAAAGCACTGCAATTCCTGCAGCTGGTAAACACCGACACCTACGTCCGTGACCTGTTCTACTACGGCGTTCAGGGCGACAACTGGGATTACACCGATGACAGCAAAACCTTCGTCCATAAGAACAACGCGGATTGGTCTATGGCCGGTTACACCCAGGGCAGCTTCTTCGCTATCACCCCGACCGACGATTTCGATTTCAACCAGTTCGACGAAGTTAAAGAGCTGAACGAAAAGGCTGAGCCTTCTGTCCTGCTTGGTTTCACTCTCGACACCACCCCCATCGCTGATGAACTGGCAAACTGCATCCAGATTGCAGAGCGTTACAAGGGCGAGCTGCTGACCGGTACGGCTGATCCCGAAGTTATGGTTCCCCAGATGATGCAAGAACTGCGCGCTGCCGGCTTTGACAAGATCGTTGCTGAGGCACAGAGCCAGGTTGACGCTTTCATGGCTACCAATAAGTAATCTTTAAAAATCCAAATACTATCCCTGCAGGCAGGGAAACCTTCGGGAGCGGGACGCTGAGTTCCCGCTCCCGATTTATTTTAAGTACACAAGGAGAATCAAGTATGGCTAAAATCATCGGCAGCGCACTGCCCAATATTCCGTGGCAGGAACCGCCTGCAAACACCCGCACCCCTTTCTGGCGCTATGATGCAAACCCCATCATCGGTCGTGACGGCAACGCCCGTTCCAACAGCGTGTTCAACAGCGCCGTTGTGCCTTTCAAGGATGGCTTTGCCGGCGTATTCCGCTGCGACAGCCTGTCCATCAGCATGGATATTTTCGCAGGCTTCAGCAAGGACGGTCTGCACTGGGATATTGAGGATACCCCGATTCATCTGGTAGGGGACGACCCGGAGGTCACAACCCGTGAATACCGCTATGACCCCCGTGTATGCTATATGGACGGCAAATACTATGTGACCTGGTGCAACGGCTACCACGGACCCACCATCGGCATTGCATGGACGGATGACTTCAAGACATTCCACCAGTTGGAAAATGCCTTCCTGCCGTACAACCGTAACGGTGTCCTTTTCCCGCGCAAGATTCAGGGGCGCTACATGATGATGAGCCGCCCGAGCGATACCGGGCATACCCCCTTCGGCGATATTTTTGTCAGCCAGAGCGAAGATATGATTTACTGGGGACGCCACCGCTTTATGATGGGTGCTGTAAAAGGCGATGAATCTGCATGGCAGAGCATGAAAATTGGCCCCGGCCCCATCCCCATTGAAACCGATGAGGGCTGGCTGCTGATTTACCATGGTGTTATCAACACCTGCAACGGCTATGTATACCGCATTGGTGCTGCTCTGCTGGATATTGACGAGCCGTGGAAGGTAAAATACCGCGGCAAGGATTACCTGCTGGCTCCTCATGAGCTGTATGAGTGTGTAGGCGACGTGCCGAACGTGACCTTCCCCTGCGCCACCTTGACGGATGCCGCGACCGGTCGTATTGCGATGTACTACGGCTGTGCCGATACCGTGACCGGTCTGGCGTTCACCACGGTGGATCGTGTATTGGACTATATCAAGAAGAACTCTTTCTGATGTTAAAGGGGCAAAGAGATGCCACAGGATAACATTTTGCTGATACCACGATTTCGGTGTAGATACGTTCCACTAACGCAAACAAAAATGCAAAAAACAGCCAGCTTTGAATTGCTGGAAGCCTCGTTATGAGGGAAAGGAAAGACCTATGCGCACCATTGATTTTCTTGACAAGCGCGTCACAGGTATCTGCAATGAGCTGAAAAAGCTTTCTGTAAAACAGAAGTTTGAAACGAGCGACTGGCTCATAAAGCCGGGCAACTTCCTGCGCCCGGAAGATGCCGATGCAGACCCTGCACCGTTTGAACCCTTTGACAGCCGCACCATGCATTGGTACGGACCGGACAAGCATTACTGGTTCCGCGCGGATGTGGCTGTGCCGCAGGAAATGGACGGAAAACCGCTGTGGATGCACGTCTGCACCCAGATTGATGAGTGGGACGATGCCAAAAACCCGCAGTTCCTGCTGTTTGTGGACGGCAAGGTGACACAGGGCGTGGATATGAACCACCGCGACATCCTGCTGGACCGCTGCGCCAAGGGCGGTCAAAAGTACCGTCTGGAATTGCAGTCCTACACCGGAACCCTGCATACCGAATTCAACCTGATTGTAGACCTGCGGGAAATCGACCCCGAAATTGAGGGTCTTTACTACGATATGGTTGTGCCGCTGGAGGCTTTTCCCCGGTTGGAAGAGGACGGCAAAGCCCGCCGCGATCTGGAAAACGTGCTGAACGAGGCTGTCAATCTGATCGACCTGCGCACACCTTATAACGAGAGCTTCTATCAAAGCATTGCTGCTGCCCGCCGGTATCTGGCAAAAGCACTTTATACCGACCTTGCCGGTCATGAGGAAGTCATTGCAAGCTGCATTGGTCACACGCACATTGACGTGGCATGGTGGTGGACTGTTGCACAGACCCGGGAAAAAGTGTGCCGCAGTTTTGCAACTGTGCTGAAACTGATGGACGAATACCCCAACTACAAGTTTATGTCCAGCCAGCCGCAGCTGTATTACTTCCTGAAGCAGCGCTACCCCGAGCTGTATGAGCAGATCAAACAGCGCGTGGCGGAGGGACGCTGGGAACCCGAAGGCGGTATGTGGGTTGAGGCGGACTGCAACCTGACCAGCGGCGAAAGCCTGGTGCGTCAGTTCCTGTACGGCAAGCGTTTCTTCAAGGAAGAGTTCGGTGTGGACAACCGCATCCTCTGGCTGCCGGACGTATTCGGCTATTCGGGCGCACTGCCGCAGATTATGGCAAAGTGCGGCATTGATTATTTCATGACCACAAAACTGGCGTGGAACCAGTTCAACAAAATGCCTTACGACACCTTCAAGTGGCGCGGCATTGACGGCACCGAAATCCTGACCCACCTTGTCACAACGCTGGGGGTCGGTCAGAGCGAGAATGACTTCTTCACGACTTACAACGGCATCCTGCATCCCGATGCGCTGATCGGCGGCTGGCACCGCTACCAGCAGAAGGACATCAACAATGATATCCTGATTTCCTACGGTTACGGTGACGGCGGCGGCGGTCCGACCCGCGCCATGCTGGAAACCTCCACCCGTATGGAAAAGGGCATCGAGGGACTGCCCAAAGTGCGTCAGGCATTTGCACGCACCTACTTTGATGAGCTGGCTGAGCGTGTGAAGGACAACCGCCGCCTGCCCACATGGGAAGGTGAACTCTACTTTGAGTATCACCGCGGCACATACACCTCCATGGCGCGCAACAAGCGTTCCAACCGTAAGATTGAGCTGCACATGATGGACTTGGAACTGCTCAGCCTGCTGGCACAAGCCAAGGTCGCATACCCAGAGGCAGAAATCGACAAGCTGTGGCATGGAATCCTCATCAATCAGTTCCATGATATTCTGCCCGGTTCCTCCATCCACGAAGTATACGAAGTCACCAAAAAAGAGTATGCCGAGATGGAAGCCGAAATCACGGCACTGCGCGAGGAGCGCCTGGATGCACTGACCCCCGCCGGGGAAGGCGTTACCGTGTACAACACTACCGGCTTTGTCCGCAGCGATGTGGTTGAACTGGGTGATTGCAAGGCAGAGGCTTTGCAGGACGAAGCCGGCAATATCTATCCCGTACAAAAAACAGCCGATGGTGCCGTGGCGTTCCTGAACAACCTGCCTGCCAAGGGCAGCAAAACGTTTGCGGTCGTACCGGCACAGGTTTCGGCTGCGCCTTTTGAAATTGCGACCGATGGACATAAGATTGACACCCCGTTCTATACTGTCACCTTTGATGAACACGGTCAGATGACCGGCATCTTTGACAAAGAGAACCGCCGCGAAGTGCTCAAGCCCGGTCAGGCAGGCAACCTCTTCCGCGTATATGAGGATAAGCCCATCTATTATGACAACTGGGATATCGATATTTTCTATACCGAAAAGTTCTGGGATGTCACCGACCTGCAGGACTTCACATGGACGGAGAACGGTCCCGTGCGCGCCACACTGCACATCGAACGCAATTACAGCAACTCCACCCTGGTGCAGGATATCCATTTCTATGCAAAGCAGCGCCGGATTGAGTTTGTTACAACCGTGGACTGGCACGAACACCAGAGCCTGCTGAAGGTTCACTTCCCGGTAAATGTCCATACTGACGAAGCTACGTTTGAAATCCAGTACGGCAACCTGACCCGCAAGACGCACGCCAACACCAGCTGGGATCGCGCACGCTTTGAAAGCTGCGGTCAGAAGTGGATGGACCTGAGCGAAGGACATTACGGCGTCAGTATGCTGAACGACTGCAAGTACGGTCATTCCGTCAAGGATTCTGTGATTGGGCTGACCCTGATCAAGTCCGGCATTGAGCCGAATCCTACCACGGATCAGGAAGTTCACCATTTCACATACGCCATTTATCCGCACGCCGAAAAATGGCAGGCAGCCGGCACGGTGCCGCAGGCGTTCTTCCTGAACCAGCCCGCGTTGGCTGTGCAGGGCGGAAAGCCGGGCGAAAGCTTCAGCCTTGCCGGACTGGATGCACCCAATGTGGTGCTGGAAACCATCAAACGCGCCGAGGATGGCGATGGTGCCATTGTGCGTATGTATGAGTGCGAGAACAGCCTGACAAATGTCACCCTGGACTGGAACCTTCCCTTCCATGCGGCAGAAAGCTGCAACTGTCTGGAACAGCCCGACGGCGAGCCGGTTGAAGTCAAAGACGGCAAGATTACCTTTACGGTAAGGCCGTATGAAATCAAGACAATTCGTATCCGTTAAATAACAAAGTCCGAACATTCTGCACGGGCGGTTGGCAATGCGCCCGCCGCCCGTGCCTTTTTTTGGAGGAAATGATGATGGAGTTTATTCCGAATCCACATAAGATCGAACACCCTGCAGGGGTTCATATGCTGGACAATCAGAGCCGAATCACCCTGTGGCAGACCGAACCCGCCGCGTTGCTTTATGCACAGATGCTGCAGGGCTGCCTGCGGGAGTACGCCGGGCTGGAAGTGCCGTTCACCCGCGGTAAGCCCCGGGCAGGTGACGCCGTACTTACGGTGGATACCGCCCTGCCGCAAAACCGTTACACGCTGAGCATTATGCCGGAATGCATCACGCTGAAAGCCGGCAGCGATGAAGCACTCTGCAACGGTGTGCAGACACTGTGCCAGTATATTGAACAGCACGGAGCCGTACTGCCCGCACTGGAAATTGAGGACTGGCCCGATCTTGCCAACAGAGGCTATTATCAGGACTGCTCCCGCGGACGTGTCCCGAAGCTGGACTACCTGAAACAGGTGGCAGATATTCTCTGCCGCTACAAGATCAACCAATGGCAGCTTTATATTGAGCACACCTATCTTTTCCGTGACCTGAGCGAAGCATGGCGTGAGGATACGCCGCTGACCGCGCAGGAGATTATTGAACTGGATGATTACTGCGCAGCCCGGCACATTGAACTCGTTCCTTCCTTGTCTACCTTCGGGCATATGTACCGTATTCTCAGCACAAAAACCTGTTGCGACCTCTGCGAGCTGCCTGACTCGGAAAAGATTCCGTTCAGTTATACCTATGCAGGGAATCACCATACCCTGAACGTATCCAATCCCGATGCGCTGGGGTTTGTAAAAGGGCTGATTGACGAATACCGCCCGCTTTTCCGCAGCAGCAAATTCAATATCTGTGATGACGAAACGTTCGATTTGGGCAAGGGGCGCAGCAAGGCACTCGCCGAGGAGCAGAGCGAGCGCAGCCTGTATCTCAGCCATGTGAAGGCGCTGTGCGAATATCTTGTTGCGCAGGGGGTAACACCGCAGTTCTGGGGGGACATCATGTGGCGCTTCCCGGAAAGCTGTGCCGAGCTGCCCAAGGAAACCATCTGCCTGAACTGGGGCTATCTGCCGCATCAGCGGGAAAATGAGATTCGGGATATTGCCGCCAGCGGGATTACACAGTATGCCTGCCCCGGCGTTTGTGGCTGGAACCGTTGGATGCCTCTGATGTACAATTCTTACCTGAATATCCGTACCATGTGCCACCATGCACACAAGTACAACGCTATTGGCCTTTTGAACACTGACTGGGGCGATTATGGTCATGTCAATGACCCGCGCCTGACGATTCCGGGCGTCCTGTACGGTGCAGCGTTCGGTTGGAATGCAGAGCCTGTGGAATTTGACGAGCTGAATGAAGCGGTTTCCCGCCTGTATTACGGCGATGCCACCGGGCAGTTTGCCGGTCTGATGGCAAAACTGCAGGACTATGAAGTTTTTGACTGGCGGAATACCGTCAACTGGATAGAATGTGATGAGAAAACCCGCGCCGAAATCCTTTCCGAGGTGGACTTTACAAAGATTGACGATGCCAACCGCGCCGTAGAACAGGCAAAGGCAGATATCCTTGCAGCCGCGGCAAACCTTCCTGCCGGCAAAAAGCAGATTGTACAGGTACTCTGCCAGACGGCAGACATCATTGTGCTGTGGAACCGTATTGGCGCATGGCTCAATGCAGGCTGCCCGCACGGCCCCGAAGCAGATGCCATGGCAGCTGCGCTGGAACACTGGCTGCAGCGCTACCGTGCGCAGTGGCGTCAGGTCAGCAAAGAAAGCAGCCTGTCGGTTCTGACAAACCTAATCTGCCGTTACGCGGATCTTCTCCGCGGACGCGCTTACGGAACCGTGGAGGCGCCTGCCGGGAGGTAAGCCATGGGCTGGCTTTATCAGCTGTTTTTTCCTGCGCATACACCGACCGAAAATGAACTGGAAATGGGGCGCTACCGGATTATTGCCGAAGGCGCAGTGGCCGGCGTGATTTATACCGTTGCCACCGGCAACTTTCTGGCCGGGTATCTGAGCAGCCTTGGGGCGTCCGTATCCTTATGCGCCGCAGCGGCCATGATACCGTCTTTCGGGTGCGTACTGCAGTTTATCTCGCCCTTTGTGTTTGAACGGATGCACCACCGCAAACTGGCTATATGGCTTATGTGCGTGGTGTTCCGGCTTTCGGTCAGCAGCATCCTGCTGATACCGCTGGCTCTGCCGGACCCCGGTCATGCCCGCGCTGTGGTGCTGGTGCTTTATACCATCGGCTTTTTCTCTGCGGGGCTTGTTACGCCGGGGCTGGAACACATGGTTTTGGCCATCGCCCCCCAAGGCGGGCGCGGTCAGTTCTACGCCGTCAAGAGCATTATCGGAACCTGCGTTTCCAGCGCGGCAACACTTGCACTTGGTCGCGTACTGGATTATTATCTGGAACAGGGGCAGGGCTATACCGGCTTTCTTATCATCGGTATTGTCAGCCTGTCGCTTACTGTGGTGGATGCCGTTCTGCTTGCTTCGGTAAGAGAGAACCCGGTAAAATTCACCTCCAAAATGCGCCCGGCGGATATTCTGCGCCCAGTGCGCGACCCTGCTTACCGTCCATTGCTTTTTTACTGCATCATCGGCGGGCTGACTGGCGGCTTTGCTTCTCCGTTCCTTTCCGTGTATGAGCTGCGGGTGCTGGGGCTCAGCCACACCTTCATCACATCGGTGGGTGTCGTGTCCGCTGTTGTGGGCATGGCAGGCAGCTGGGTGTGGGGGCGGCTGGCCGACCGCACTGCGTGGAACTGCGTTATTTGGCTTACTGCATTCCTGAATCTTTCCTGCACGCTGGGCTGGTCCTTTGTGCGCCCTTCCTTTGCACATTTGGTTGCGTGTCGTTGCGGCGGGC
>OHGZ01001242.1_pt1 | contig 12731 bp, 10 predicted proteins | sample 1567851 | NCBI WGS metagenome assembly OHGZ01 (sample SAMEA3879563, study PRJEB24766) | human gut metagenome | biome: human-associated habitat; feature: feces | place: USA | collected 1985/1987 | reverse complement strand
CCATGACGGCGAGGTTTGCGATGCTTACGCCATCAAAGCAAATTTTGACGCTATTATCGAAAACAAAGACCGCCACACCTGGCTGGAAATGATGCACCTTTTGGAAGGCGTTTCCGCACCGGATGCCAAAACTTTTGTTATCAGGCTTTCCAAGCCGTATTACCCCATGCTGACGGAATTAAGCGTAACCCGCCCGTTTGCCATGATTTCGCCTAAAGCGATGAAAAACGGCAGCACTAAAAACGGCGTGGAAAAATTCATCGGCACCGGCCCGTATATGCTGGGTGAAGTTGTTACCGACGAATACGCAGTGTTTGAGGCTAACCCCAATTACTGGGGCCCGCAGCCGAAGCTGAAAAAGATTCTGGTAAAGGTTATTCCCGATAACCAGACGCGCGTAATGGCTTTGGAAAAGGGCGAGATTGACCTCATCTTCGGCAAGAATATGCTTGACGTTGATTCCATCAGAAAGTTCAAAGACAACAAGGATTTTACCATTGCACTTTCCGAACCTACCTCGACCCGCCAGATTGTGCTTAATACCCAGAACGCCGTGCTGCAAGACACACAGGTGCGCAAGGCGCTGCAGCATGCAACCAACAAACAGGCTATTTCCGACGGCATTTTTTACGGAGTAGAGCAGCCAGCCGATACCCTTTTTGCCAAAACAATTCCGTACTGTGATATTGATTTGAAACCGTATCAGTACGACCCGGCACTTACCGAAAAAATGCTTGACGAAGCGGGCTGGCAGAAAGGCAGCGACGGTATCCGCGCCAAAGCGGGGCAGAAAATGGAACTGGGGCTTTTATATAACAGCGACAGCGTAACGGAAAAGGCCATTTCCGAATATTTGCAGTCCGAATACAGCAAGCTTGGCATTAAGCTGAACATTCACGGCGAAGAAGAACAGTCTTACCGCGATAAAATGAAAGCCGGTAATTTTGATATGGTATTTAACATCTGCTGGGGCACTCCTTATGACCCGCAGTCCTCACTGGCGGCAATGAGGATGCCGGTTTACGGCGATTATGCTGCGCAGCAGGGGCTGGCCGACAAACAGGAAATCGACAGGGCAATTACCGAAATAATGGTTTCCACCGATGAGGCTGAACGCCAGAACCTGTATACCTATGTGCTTACCCGTTTGCATGACGATGCGGTGTATATTCCGCTGACGTATGAATGCAACAAGGCTATTTTCCGTTCGGACCTGAAAGGAATGCATTTTACGCAGACCCAGTATGAAGTGCCGTTCCACGATATGTATATAGAATAAGGCAGAAAGAGGGTCTTCTGTTAAAGAAGGCCCTCTGTGTATTAGAAAGGGAGTTATTATGCGGTATTACATTACCAAAAGAATTTTAAGCACTATCCCCTTGCTGCTGTGTATTTCTTTTATCTGCTTCTGCTTTATCAGCCTGATACCGTCCGACCCGGCTGAGGTTGCGCTGCGCGTACGCCAGGTGCCGGTTATCACGCCGGAAGCAGTAGAAGAAGTGCGCCGGGAGCTTGGGCTTGATAAGCCGTTTTTAATCCGTTATGCCGACTGGGTAATAAGCTGCCTGCACGGCGATTTCGGCATCAGCTATACCAATCCGTCGCGCACGGTTGCGGGCGAGCTTCTGCGCTGCATGCCGGCAACACTTTTACTGGCAGGCGCTTCGTTTGTGCTGGTAATATTTTTAAGCATTCCCATCGGCTTTTTCTGCGCCGTTTATAAAGACAGCTGGTTTGACAAGATTATGCGCGCCTTTATTTTTATGACAACGGCTATGCCTGCTTACTGGATTGGGCTTTTGCTGATGTGGTTTGTTTCCATTAAGCTTGACCTTTTGCCGACAAGCGGCAATGCCGGTATAAAATATTTAATACTGCCTGCCGTTACCGTTTCGCTGACGTATATTTCAACGTATATAAGGCTGATAAGAAACAATATGCTGGAAAACATGAAGCAGGATTACGTGCTTTACGCCAATGTGCGCGGTCTGCCGCAGCGCCTTATTTTAACAAAGCATATTCTGCGCAATTCAATGCATACCTGCTTTGTTGCCATCGGCATGAGCATACCGCAGCTTATTGCGGGCACGATAGTTGTTGAAAATGTTTTTGCCTGGCCGGGGCTCGGCACTTTGTGCATAGAATCTATTTTTAACCGCGATTACCCGGTAGTGCAGGCGTATGTTCTTTTAATCGGCGCGCTGTTTGTAGTTTTCAACCTTATTTTTGATATTTTGCAAACGGTAATTGACCCGCGCCTGCGCAGGGAGGTGCAGTAATGTTAGAACGCTTTTTAAATAATAAAATGGCGGTATCAACATCGGGCGTAATTATTTTTATTGCCCTTCTCGGCATTTTTGCCCCGTTTATAGCGCCTAATGACCCGTATGCCAACGACATTTTAAACAAGTTTGTACCGATGAGCACGCAGTATCCTTTAGGGACCGACCAGCTTGGCCGCTGCATTTTATCGCGCATGCTGTACGGCATACGCCCTACTTTGGGGCTTGCGCTTTTAACCATGCTCGGCACAATCGGCCTGGGCGGATTAATGGGGCTGCTGGCAGGTTATTTTAAAGGCCCTGTTGATGAGGTGATTATGCGCGTGGTGGATGTGATGCTTTCTTTCCCCAGCCAGATAATGGTTTTTGCCGTTGTAGCGCTTTTGGGCATTGACGTGCGCAACGTAATTTTAGCCAATGTGTTCATTAAATGGGCCTGGTATGCCCGTATGATACGCACGGCAGTTGTGCAGTACCGCGACTGTAATTTTGTGCAGTTTTCGCGCTGTGTAGGCACGCCGGAATGGTTCATCCTTTCGCGCCATTTGCTGCCATCCATAACGGCCGATTTGGCAGTACTGGCAACGCTTGATATAGGCTGGGCGGTAATTAACATTTCTACGCTTTCGTTTCTGGGGCTTGGCGTGCAGGCGCCAATTCCGGAATGGGGTGAAATGCTGAACGAAGCAAAACATGTTTTAACAACCAATCCTTCGCAGATGCTGGTGCCCGGCATTGGCATTGTTGTTCTGGTAACGGCCTTTAATCTTTTGGGCGACGCCCTGCGCGATGTATTTGACCCGAAGGAGGCGGCATAATGGAAAATATTTTAGATGTTAAGAATTTGTCCGTGCTGCTTGATACCCGTGAAAAACAAAGCCTTTTGGTAGATAACGTCAGCTTTTCGCTGCGCCCGGGCGAATGCCTCGGGATTCTTGGCGAATCTGGCAGCGGCAAAAGCCTTACGGTAAAATCAATCCTTGGTTTACTGGACAGCAGCTTTAAAATTTCAGGCGAGGCCTTTTATAAAAACAAGGATTTGTTGCAGGAATCTAAAGAAAACCTGCGCAAAATACGTGGGCGCAGCATTACTATGGTTTTGCAGAACCCGATGACCTGCTTTGACCAGCTTTGCCGTGTAGGTGACCAGATTGGCGAAACCTTTGCCGCCCATCTTGGGCTGAATGAAAAAGCCATCAGGGAAAAAGCAATTTTAACGCTTGAAAAAATGCTTATCCGCGACCCGGAAGAAGTGCTGGAAAAGTTCCCGCATCAGCTTTCGGGCGGCATGCTGCAGCGCATAATGATTGGCATAGCCACGGCTATGGAGCCTGATTTACTGGTGGCGGACGAGCCGACAACGGCGATTGACGCTATTACGCAGTATGAAATTTTGGAGGAATTTTTGCGCATTAAAAACGAAAGCAATACCGCCGTTATTTTTATTACGCACGATTTGGGCGTGGTTTCCAAACTGGCAGATAAAATAATTGTGATGAGCAAAGGCAAAGTTGTTGACCGCGGCGATTTTAAGCATATCGTAACGGCAGCGTCAGACCCGTACACGCGCCTTCTGGTGGAAAAAAGAACCGCCGTTATGCGCAGGTACAGGCAATTTGTTGATACGCCGGGAGGTGAAAGGTAGTGCTGAAATTAAAAGATATCTGCGTAAGCTTCCGCAGCGAGCAGCAAAAAAGTTTCTTCGGCAAAACCATGAAGCAGATTTTATTTAACGTATCGTTTGATGTACAAAAGGGAACCTGCCTGGGAATTTTAGGTGAATCGGGCAGCGGCAAAAGCACTTTGGGCAGAGTTATCTGCGGTATTTTAAAACCGGACAGCGGCAGCTATACACTGGAAAATGTTGATGTTTATGCAGGCGGAGAAGGAAGAAAAATCCTGCAAAACCGCTTGAGCATTGTTTTTCAGGATTATACCACTTCCGCCAACCCGCGCTTTAGGATTAAGGATATTATTGCCGAAGGAATTGCTGTTTACAAACGGCGTGAAAAGGTAAAATTGGATGATAACGAAGAAGCCGCACGCCTTTTGAAGCTTGTCGGGCTTGATGAAAGTTTTTTGCAGCGTTTTCCGCACCAGCTCAGCGGCGGACAGCTGCAGCGTGTATGCATTGCCCGTGCCGTGGCATGCCGACCGGAAATTATTTTGTTTGACGAAGCAATATCGTCGCTTGACGCGCATACACAGGTGCAGATAATGGACTTGTTGGCGGAATTAAAGGAGAAACTTAATTTAACTTATATTTTTATTACGCATGACCTTACCTCCATTACTTATTTGTGCGACGACGTTTTATTTTTGCAGAACGGCAGGGTAACCGAGCACATTAAAGTAAAAAACTTGCGCGAAACAACGGACAGTTACGCACATAAACTGATACATTCTATAATTGAATTTTAAAAGAGGAGTGTTTGTATAATGAAAAAAACTTTACTTTTAGCCGCTGTTATAGCATTGGGTGTTAATGCAGGCGTATATGCGGCCAATCCGTTCAGTGATGTTTCGGCAGGGCACTGGGCTTATGACGCCGTGAACAAACTCGCCGCAGAAGGCGTAATTGAAGGCTACCCCGGCGGCACTTACGGCGGCGACAGATTAATGACCCGCTATGAAATGGCACAGATTGTAGCCAAAGCAATGGCGAAGGGTGCAAATGTAGACAGGCTTGCAGCAGAATTTGCCGGTGAGCTCGACAGCCTTGGCGTACGTGTAGCAAACTTGGAAAAGAAAGCAGATAATGTGCGCATTACCGGGCAAATCCGCTATGAATACGGCGACAGAAATGGCGATATGCAGCAAACTAAAGGCAAAGTAGCACAGCACCGCCTGCGCAGCCGTATTTTTGTAAACGGCAATATTAATGAGGACTGGAGCTACACCGGGCGTTTTGAAAATAACCAGAGCCTTAAGAACAGCAGCGGTGACGATACCTTGAAATTCAATCAGGCTTATGTAAACGGTAAAATTGGCGGCGCAAAAGTAATTGCCGGTAAAACAGACCACTATGCAGGCAATGGTTTTATTTATGATGATACCGCCGAAAAAATTGAGCTGTCTTACGGGAAAGATGTAAAACTTACTGCTTATTATGGTATTCCCACTGATTATGGCTATGATAAAATGTGGGGTGCCTCCGTTGGCGGCAAAGTTGGCAATTTAAGCCTTTCTGCCGGCTATGATAAATTTCAGGATGCTTTAAATGAAATTCAATGCTATGGGGTTCCTAACAGTGCGGAAAAAGGCACTGATAACGGCATTTGGAATTTAAGCGCCAATTATAAATTTGGTGATTTTACTTTGGCGGCAACTTACCTTGATTCCGATATTGATTTAAGGGATAATTCCAAGTATAAAGACGTTGACACCAACGGTTATGTTGTAGGCTTTAATTACAAAGGCGCCGATAAAAACAAACCCGGCACATGGGGCCTGTTTGCCAACTACTATGACCAGGGCGCAGGGACATTTGTGGCGCATACCATCTACCCGGGCGACTGGAGTTACTATGTAGACGAAGGCTTTAAAGGCTATATGGTTGGCGGCGGCGTAACCCTTGCCAAAAACATGGTTTACCAGCTGCATTACTATGACTTTGAAGGCAAGGAAAGCGGGCTGGATGACCGGATTCTCTGGAGCCGCCTGCAAATTATGTTTTAACTAAATAGCAGTTTTAAATATTACGGAACAAGTAAATTAAGTAATAAAAAAATCCCCTTTTTCATGTAAATGATAAAAGGGGATTTTGTGCTTTAGTGAAGAAAACGTTTCAGCGCTGCTGTGCTCTCGGTAGGTTTCTGCGCAATTAATCCTTATTCAAATGTTCGTCCAGCATGCCCTGGTTAACACTGCTGAGCGCACTTAAGAGTTTTATTTTCAGGCGGGTAATGCGCAGGGCTTCCACTTCTTCCACGGTAATTTCCGCCTTGGGCAGTTTAACGGTCTGGCCTATCTGCGGCTGCGTGTTAAGCTGCGTGTAAACCCAACCGCCAATGGTGTCGCACTGGCTGTCGTCAAGTTCAAGGCCGAACAGGTCGTTAACGTCCTCCAAAAGCATTTTGCCGTCAACGGAATAGCTTTTATCGGTTTCTTCTTCCACTTCAGGGCGTTCTTCGTCAAATTCGTCCTGTATTTCACCGACGATTTCTTCAAGAATGTCCTCGATAGTTACCATACCGGCAGTGCCGCCGTATTCGTCAATCAAAATAGCGAGCTGTTTGCGTTCCTTCTGCAAAAGGCGCAGCAGGTTGCTGATAGGCATGGAAACAGGTACTTCCAGCACGTCGCGGGCCAGTGTGCTTAAGTCGGGCTTTTGACCGTCATTAAGGGCACGCAGCAAATCTTTAATGTGCAGAAAGCCGATGATATGGTCTTTATCCTCGTTGCAGATGGGGTAACGCGTCATGCGTTCCGTCAGCGCTGTTTTGATGTTTTCATCGAAGCTGTCTTCAAGGTACAGGCAAATCATATCTGTGCGGGGCACCATGATTTCGCCGGCACTGCGTTCGGAAAAGTCAAAAACATTATCGAGATAGGTAAGCTCGCTTTTGTCGATATAGCCGTATTTATAGCTTTCTTCCATCAAAATGCGGATTTCTTCTTCGTTGTGCGCTTCTTCCGCTTCGCTGGCGGCGCTGATGCCCATGCGGCGCAAAGTCCAGTTGGCAACGTGGTTTAAAAACCATACGGCCGGGTACATCAGCTTGTCGAACATAATCAGCGGGCGCGCTACAAATAAAACAATGGCTTCCGTTTTTTGTATGGAAAGCGATTTCGGCACCAGTTCGCCAAGTACAATGTGCAGGGCGGTAATTACGGAAAAGCCTACCACAAAGGCCAGTGTGTGCTCAAGCTGCGGCGGCAGTTTAAGCAGGGCAAATACCGGCGCCAGCATTTTGGCAACGGCAGGTTCGCCAATCCAGCCAAGGCCGAGCGAGGCAAGGGTAATGCCAAGCTGCGTTACGGAAAGGTAGGCGTCAAGGTGTTCCGTTACCTGACGCGCGTAAACCGCGCTTTTGCTGCCTTCTTTAATTAAAGTGTCGAGCCTTGAAGGGCGCACTTTAACGATAGAAAATTCTGATGCCACGAAAAAGCCGTTAAGTGCTACCAGAAATAAAATTACAATAATGTTTAAAATTATCACGAAATAATCCAAATAATGTGTTTCCGCTTGGGAAACAGTCACCTCCGCTCTAATAGCAATATTTTTTTAATTGTATCATATATTCGGGCGCGTTCAAAAGGTTAAATCGGCATAAATTGGCGTTTGTAGGGTAATTTTGGGCTTTGGTTTGCCAATGCTTCCGCACTGACCACTGTAAAGGGGCGTAACTTGCTTTTTAGCCGTTTTTCGCGGTATTAGCGGTATTAAAGGCAAAAAATATCCGGCAGGCGTTAAAACGTGCCGGGTATTTGTAAATTTTGGGTAAATTGCAAAGGCTATTTAATGTAATAAACGCGGTTTTCCTTGCGCGGTGCAGCCTGCGGTTCAGGGCAATCGGCATAGCCTAAAATGCAGTGGCCTATGCCTTCGTAGTCGCCTTCAATGCCGAGCTGTTTTAAAATTTCCCTGCCTTCGGGCAGTTCAAATTCTTCTTTGGCGCGGTGAATCCAGCAGCTGGCAACGCCGAGTGCGTGGGCGGCAAGCATTAAATTGCCCATGGCAAGGCTGCCGTCGTAAACGTAAGTGGGATATTTTTTATCGGCCAGTACAATAACAACAACCGGCGCGCCGTAAAACGGGTCAATATCGGGTTTGCCAAAAATTTTGGCGTTTAATTTGCTTAATTTATCGCGCATTTCTTTATCGGTAACGGCAATCATAATGGGGTTTTGCGTGCCGTGCCCGCTGGCGGCATAAGTGCCTGCCCTTAAAATTCCGTCAAGCACTTCCTGCGGCAGCATATCGGGTTTATATTTGCGGCAGCTTCTTCTGGTTAAAAGGTTGTTCATTGCTTCGTTCATATTTAAAACCTCCTTTGGGGGCGTGTGCCCTTACAAATTTAATATAGCACCGCGGCGGCGCTTCGTCAAATATCCGCAGGGGCGGATGTGCCTGCCAAATTAAAATGTTTTATGCAAAAAATGCGTTAAGATATGGTATAATTAATAGATGTAAATTTTTATAAAGGACGGTAGTTATGCGTTTAAGAAGAAAGCCATGGATTGAAACTGCAATGGAAGAATTAAAGGATAAATATGTGCTGATGCACAATCTGGAGAATTATAAAGGGCACTGGCAGGAGCGTTTTCCCGGAAAGCGCCTGTGCCTTGAGATTGGCTGCGGCAAGGGGCGCTTTTTAACCGGCATGGCGGAACTGCACCCGGAAAAGGCTTTTATAGGCGTGGAAACGCAGCACGATATTTCGTATTACCCGGGCAAGTATATTATGGATAACAAGCTGGAAAACGCCGTTGTTATCTGCGCTAACGCAGAGCAGCTGGAGGACTGGTTTGAGCCGGGCGAAATAAAGGAGCTGTATTTGAATTTCAGTGACCCGTGGCCGAAGGCGCGCCACGCCAAACGCCGCCTTACGCACAGAAACTTTCTGGCAAAATACCAGAGGCTTTTGGGCAGCGGCGGGCACCTGCGCTTTAAAACGGACAACAGGGCTCTGTTTGATTTTTCGGTAGAGGAGTTTAAGGAGTTTGGGCTGGAAATTATTGCCCTGAGCTACGATTTGCACCATTCGGAGTACGAGAACGAAGTGCAGACTGAGTATGAGCAGAAGTTCAGCGCTTTGGGCACGCCCATTAATTTTTGCGAAGTTGTGTTTAAGTAGAGGCATTTATGCAGAAACACTTTTTTATCTGGGACAATCCGCGTGACGCAGTAATATGGATTACGCTGATGCTTTTGGCGATAGGCTGCATTAATGTTTTCAGCGCCAGTTTTGTTGAAGCGACGGATATGTTCGGCGACGGCTATTTTTATTTAAAACGCTACGTTGCGTTTGCGGCGGCTGGCTTTGCCGTGATGCTATATTTGGGGCTGCGCGGCCCTGATTACCATTTATGGCTGAGCAAGCACTGGCTGAATATTATTTATGTTGCAGTTTTATTTTTGCTGATAGCAGTTGAATTGATGGGTGTTACAACCAAGGGCGCGCAGCGCTGGCTGTATATAGGGCCGTTCAGCTTGCAGCCTTCGGAGCTGGCAAAGCTGGCAGTGATTATGGTGTGCGCTGGCGAACTGGGCAAGCGGCTGAAAAAACATCTGCGCCCGGCGTTGTTTGATTATCCTGATTGTAAAGCTATGGTTATGTCCATTGCTTATGGCGTATTGGTGCTTGTACAGCCGGATATGGGCACGGCGGCGATTGTTGTCGCGCTTTCCGTGGGCATGTATATTCTGGCAGGGCTTCCGCTGCGCATGCTGCTGCTTTTAATGGCGGGCGGCTTTGTGGGCGTTGTGGGGCTTATTGCCATTGCGCCGTACCGCCTGCAAAGGGTTCTGGTGTGGTACGACCCATGGAGCGACCCTTCCAACGCGGGCTACCAGATGGTGCAGTCGTTAATTTCCATCGGCAGCGGCGGTGTTTTGGGCGTGCCCTGGGGGCAGGGCAGCGGCAAATTCTTTTATCTGCCGGAGGCGCATACCGACTTTGCCTTTGCCATTTACTGCCAGGAATGGGGCTTTGGCGGCGCCGTGTTTTTAATTTTTCTGTTTGCGCTTTTGGGCATTGCGCTGTTCCGCATGGCGGCTGCCTGCCGTGATGAGGAGGGATTTATGCTCATCAGCGGCGTAACGCTTCTGGTTGTGGGGCAGGCTGCGGCCAATATGCTGATGGTATGCGGCTGCCTGCCGGTTATCGGCGTGCCGCTTTCGTTTATAAGTTACGGCGGTACTTCCATGGTGGTATCGCTTACGGCGCTGGGGCTGGCGCTTTCGGTTTACAAGGCGGAGGTTAAGCGCGAAAAGCGCGAAGAACTGCTGCGTGATGCCGGTATGCCGCCCATTATGCCAACCTCTGATTTAAGGCGCAGGGGGTGGCGCAGATGAGAAAAGAATTTAAGTTTTACAGCAGCAAAAAACGCTTTTTTGGGCTGTTTGCATTAATTTTTACCGTTTTTGCCATAGTTATCGGGCGCCTGGTGTGGCTGCAAATTGTACGCGGCGACGCAATGGCGCGGCAGTCGATGGCACAGGCCATGGGCACGGATGTAATGTATTCGCCGCGCGGGGCGATTGTGGACTGCAACGGCGAAGAACTTGCCGTAAGCATTATGGCAAAATCGCTGTATGTTGACCCTGTTGAAATGGAGGACCGTCCGGACAGTGCGGCTGCCAAAAGCGGGCGCAACGTTAAGCGCCTGGCGGCAGATTTACTGGCAGGGCCGCTCGGCATCAGTGCCGAAAGCCTGTACAGCGATTTTACTACGGAAGCACGTTTTATATGGATTAAGCGTACCCTGACGCCGAAAGAGGCGGACGAGGTAACGCGCATAGTTAAGGAAAACAAACTGCCGGGCCTGCACTTTTTGGAAGAAAGCAAGCGTTACTACACCAAAAAGAGCATGGCCGCGCAGATTCTGGGGTTTGTAGGCACGGATGACAAGGGGCTGGCCGGTATTGAACTGGCGCTTGATTCCGTAATTAAAGGCGCCAAAACCGAGCAGGAAGAAATGGTGGACGCACTGGGACGCCCGATGGGCGAAGCGGGCATGAACCATTCGCGCCCGCAGAATATGCCGACGGTGTACCTTACCATCGACAGCAAAATTCAGTTTGTGCTGGAGGCACTTGACCGCGCCATGAAGGAAACCAAATCGCGCGCGGCGGCAGCTATTTTGATGGACCCGCACACCGGCGCGGTACTTGGTATGGCTTCGCGTCCGACCTTTGACCCTAACGATTTTGGCGAATACCCCGTTTCCACGTGGACTAACAGGGCAATTTCCATTATTTACGAGCCGGGTTCTGTTTTTAAACCGATTGTAGGCTGCATGGGGCTGAGTGAAAACATCATTACGCCGCAGACCGTGTTTGAGGATAAGGGCAGCATAAAAATTGCCGACCGCGTTATCCGCAACTGGGACGGCGAAGGGCGCGGGCAGGTGCCCTTTGAGGATATTATTAAATATTCCATTAATACCGGCATGGTGCAGCTGGGCATGCAGCTCGGCGCAAACCAGATGATTGATTACAGCAAAAAGTTCGGCTTTGGCCAGCCGACTGGCATTGAACTGCCGGGCGAGGAAAGCGGCATTTTGTACAGGCCGGAAGATATGTACGAGCCTGATATTGCCACCATGGCCATCGGGCAGGGCATTGCCGTAACGCCGCTGCAAATGCTGCGCGCCATCTGCGCCATTGCCAACGGCGGCGAACTTCTGGAGCCTTACATTATTGATAAAATTGTAATGCCCGACGGGCGCGTGCTGCGCCAGGGGCAGAAGAAGGTTGTGCGCCGCGTTATTACCGAAGACGTTGCCGGGCAGATGCGCATGATGATGGAAAAAGTAGTCAGCGAAGGCGGCGGCAAACCGGCGCATATTGCAGGCTATCAGATTGCTGGCAAAACCGGCACGGCAGAAAAACTTGCCGAGCAGGGTGGCTATGCTCCGGGCGAATACATAGCGTCTTTTGTAGGCTTTGTACCGGCAGCCAATCCGCAGTATGCGATGCTGGTAATGCTTGACACGCCGCAGGGCGCGTTTTACGGTTCGCAGGTATCGGCGCCGGTATTTAAAGATACTTTGCAGCAGATACTTGTTGCCAAAGGCATTCAGCCGAGCACGCATGAAGGGCTGCCTTCGTTTGAGGAAGATGCCAAAGACAGGGCCAAAGCCGTTAAAGTGCCGGTAATGGAATTTTTGCCGGACAACAAAGTAAAGATACCGGATTTTACCGGGCTTGACATGCGCCAGACGGCAGAACTGGTGCAGCGCGGGCATCTGGTGCTGGTGCCTTACGGCAGCGGCAGGGCGAAAAAACAGTCGCTGCCGCCGGGGACTGTTGCCGCGGAAGGTACAAAACTGGAAATATGGTTCGAATAATTTATCTCTACCGGAAGGAAAAAGGAACTCCGGCAGAGAATAAAACAAAGATATAGTTATTTAAGTGCAGAAAAGGGAGGTACCAAGATGTTATCGGATATTGAAATTGCTCAAAAGGCGCATATGCTGCCCATTACTGAGGTTGCCGGAAAACTCGGCATCGGTGAGGAAGATATTGAGTTATACGGCCGCTACAAGGCAAAACTTTCCATGGATTTAATTAAAAGAGTGCAGGATAAGCCTGACGGCAAACTTATTCTGGTTACGGCCATTACCCCGACCCCTGCCGGTGAAGGCAAATCCACCACTACGGTAGGCCTGGCACAGGGGCTTGCCAAAATCGGGCAGAAAGTTATCGTTGCCCTGCGCGAACCTTCGCTCGGCCCCTGCATGGGCATTAAGGGCGGCGCAGCAGGCGGCGGCTATTCTCAG
>OHGZ01001238.1_pt1 | contig 12774 bp, 10 predicted proteins | sample 1567851 | NCBI WGS metagenome assembly OHGZ01 (sample SAMEA3879563, study PRJEB24766) | human gut metagenome | biome: human-associated habitat; feature: feces | place: USA | collected 1985/1987 | reverse complement strand
ATCAGCTCAATCAGAGTCGGTGCGATGTCTGCCAGGCAGCCGCCCTCTCTTAACGTGTAGGATGGATCTGCATTAACCAGAATGAACGGAACCGGATTGGTGGTATGAGCGGTGTATGGCTCGCCGGTCTCATAATCTACAAGCTGCTCTGCATTTCCGTGGTCCGCACAGATGAACATCTGGCCGTCAACCTCTTTTAATGCATCAACTGCTTTGCCTACGCACTCATCAACAGCCTCAACTGCCTGGATTGCTGCGCTCTCAACACCGGTATGGCCAACCATATCCGGATTTGCAAAGTTGATGATGATGACATCGTATTTCTGGGAACGGATGGCATCCGTCAGCTTGTCGCATACTTCGTAAGCACTCATCTCCGGTTTCAGGTCATAAGTAGCAACCTTCGGGGATTTTACAAGGATTCTATCCTCACCTTTATTTGGCTCCTCAACGCCGCCATTGAAGAAGAAGGTTACATGTGCATATTTCTCGGTCTCGGCGATACGAGCCTGCGTCATGTTATGTGCTGCCAGATACTCACCGAAGGTATTGGTGATCTCTTCTTTTTTGAATGCAACGGATTTGTTCGGGATGGTCTCATCGTATTCCGTGAAGCATACGTAGGTCAGATCCAGACGTTTTTCTCTCTCAAATCCGGTGAACTCATCTGCACAGAATGCTCTTGTCAGCTCTCTTGCACGGTCCGGGCGGAAGTTGAAGAAAATCACAGAATCTTTATCCTGAATCGTTGCAACCGGTTTTCCGTCTTTTTTCAGAACGGTCGGCAGAACGAACTCATCAGTTTTTTCAGCATCATAGGAAGCCTGAACAGCCTCTGCCGCATCAGTTCCTTCTACGCCTTCCCCTTTTGTCAGCGCTTTGTAAGCCAGCTCGACACGATCCCAGCGGTTATCACGATCCATTGCATAGTAACGGCCGGAGATTACGCCGATTTCGCCGACACCGATCTCATCCATTTTTGCCTGCAGCTGCTCTACATAAGATTTTCCGGATGCCGGAGGAGTGTCACGGCCATCCAGGAAGCAGTGTACATAAACTTTCTCGAGACCCTTACGTTTTGCCAGCTCCAGAAGTCCGAATACGTGGGTGATGTGGCTGTGAACACCGCCGTCAGAGAGAAGTCCGAACAGGTGCAGTGCGGAATTATTTGCTTTTGCATTTTCAACAGCCTTTACCAGTTCTTCATTCTCGAAGAAATCGCCGTCCTGGATTGCTTTCGTGATTCTGGTCAGCTCCTGATATACAACGCGGCCTGCGCCCATGTTCAGATGGCCTACCTCAGAGTTACCCATCTGTCCGTCCGGAAGACCTACAGCAAGTCCGCTGGCCTGTCCTTTTACGTACGGGCACTGGCTCATCAGCTGGTCCATAATCGGAGTTTTCGCTTCGCAGACAGCGTTATGCTCGCATTTGTCATTCAGTCCATATCCGTCAAGAATCATTAATACGGTTGGTTTTTTACTCATTGTGAATTCCCTTCTTTACTTAAATTTTGGGTAACAATCCAGAGCCCCGTCTCGATTCCGCTTACGCTGCATCTCGATGTTGCTTTTCGCCATATGAAACTCAAGAAAAAGCGCTCCTTCATGCAAGCATGATTCGCGATTTTTCTTCCATTTCGCATGGCTCTGAATTGTTACATTTTGTTAGTATACCCGGATTGTCGAAGAAATCTCCTGGATCATCGACATTCCGCCTAAAATCTGCATGGCATCCTCAAAATGGCGCTCTTTGACCTCGTCCGTAATGACGACGATCTCGGCGTATTTTCCATTGACACGTTTCTGAAGCATCTGTGCAATCGAAACCTTGTTGTTTCCAAAGACAGAAGCTACCGATGCCAGCGTTCCATACCGATTTTCAATCTGCATGCGTACAAAATATTTCGACTTAATTTCGCCGACACGCTTGATCGGGCATTCCCGGTAGCATGTGCAGCCGATTCTGCCGCAGCAGTTCCATAAAATATTGCGCACGACATCGAAAATATCACCCACAACAGCACTCGCAGTCGGAAGCTCTCCGGCACCTCGTCCGTAAAACATCGTATCCTGTACGGCATCGCCTGTCAGGAATACGGCATTGTAGGAATCATTGACAGTCGCAAGCGGATGATTGCTGTCGATCAGCATCGGATGAACGCGAGCTTCGATTCCTTCCGGGGTATCTTTTGCCACGCCGAGCAGCTTGATCGTGCATCCCATCTCTTTTGCGTACTGGATATCGGTCGCCGTGATTTTGGTAATGCCTTCGGTGTAAACATCTTCAAATGTCACTCTGGAATTGAACGCTGCTGAAGCAAGAATTGCCACTTTCCGGCCGGCATCAAGACCTTCCACATCTGCGGTCGGGTCTGCTTCCGCATAACCCATGTCCTGCGCCAGACGGAGTGCATCGCCAAACTCCATGCCTTCCTGCGACATTTTTGTCAGAATAAAATTTGTGGTACCGTTGAAAATACCCATCAGCTCTGTGATATGATTGGCTGCAAGGCACTGTTTCACCGGACGGATAATCGGAATTCCTCCCGCCACGGATGCCTCGTAGAGAAAATCCTTTCCGTTTCTCTTTGCTGCCGCAAGGATTTTTTTACCCTCAGATGCCACCAGGTCTTTGTTTGCCGTTACAACATTCTTTCCTGCATCCAGGCAGGCAAGAATGTAATTCATAGCCGGCTGTTTTCCACCCATAACCTCAACAACAATCTCAATCTCCGGGTCATTGGCAATGTCCTCAAAGTTCATGGTAACGATCGACGGATCATCAACCTTTGCAGCTGCTTTTTCCACATTGCGCACGAGAATTTTTTTCAGCTCCACACGCGCTCCCAGCTTCGGAAGCATTTCCTCCTGCTGGCTTTTCAGCACTTTGTACACACCGGTACCGACGGTGCCAAGACCCAGCATTCCGATTTTAATTACTCTTTCCTCTGCCATACTCATCTCTCCCTCTTATTTCAGGGATACGATGCATTCAATTTCTACTTTTGCTGCTTTTGGAAGAGCGGCAACTGCTACACAGGAACGAGCCGGTTTGGACTCGCCAAAGAAAGCACCGTATACTTCATTTACCTTGGCAAAATCGTTCATATCGGTCAGGAAAATGGTTGTTTTCATCACTTTCGTGCGGTCAGTTCCTGCTGCTGTCATGATTGCGTCCAGATTCTTTAAAGAGAGGGTTGCCTGCTCTTCTACGGTTTCCGGGATCACGCTGCCATGCTCTACATCAAAGCCAAGCTGTCCGGAAATAAATAAAAGGCCGTTGTCTGCGACTGCCTGTACATAAGGTCCGATTGCTGCCGGTGCTTTTTCTGTATTAATGATTTCTCTTGCCATAATCATATTCTCCTTTATGCTTTCTTTCGCGTCGTCTGATTTGCCGCGTTTTTTCCCTCTATCATGCGGTTTTTCCGACACTTTTGTCGTTCCCATCATATCACATGTGGGAGATGTCCGCAAGTGCGAAAAAGCCGCTCCCGGACACAAGAAAAGTTCAGAATCGTTCATTTCACATATCCAAATTCTATTAATTCATGTATGAACGCACTCCGTCTAGGATATCTTTTGTGATATGTCGACATAACAGCAATCACTTGTTTCTTTGATAACTGTTCTGTAAGTTCGTCTGATTTTCTTAAAAAAGCCGGTAAATTCATTTGCCTTTTCCAATCAAATCATCAATCCTATTTCATTTTATCCGTCAATATCCATTTTCCTTTTCGATTAGACCCCTCACGGATAACTTTACCTTCATGCTGCATTTTTGTAAGCATACGCTTAATCGTTGCCGTAGAAACTGCAAGCGCTTTTGCTAATTCTTTCTGAGTCAGTTCCGGATTTTTATAAATCATTTCTGACAATTGAATTTCAAGGTCATCTTTGGGATCATGATTGGGGTCATTGGAATCTCGATCGAGGTCAACAGGCTCATGATTGAGATCATCGAGCTCACGATTGAGATCATTTGACCCATGATTGAGGTCATGATCTCGATTTTTGACCTCAATGACCTCATTCTGGCCGCGATAAAGATTGATGCGGAAAGCTACTTCCATATCAATAAATTCCGGTTCACGCAATCCGTATTCCTGCATAGCCTGCATAAGTTTCGGAATACCACTTCCCCATGCTTCCACAAGGTTCATATAGGCAAAAGCATTAGCAAGCGAACGATTTCGGATTTTTGAAAATCCTTCCTTCATCAACTCAATCGTTACGCCAGGAAGCAATCCACCAGGAGATGTGATCTCCAAGCGATCATCATAAATTGCCACCTGAATATTAGAATTCTGAATGTAACTGCAATTCATAACTGCATTAACGATCAACTCACGGATACTATCCGGCGGCAGTTCATAAATATCCTGTCGATATACGCCTTCCAGCCGACATCCCATACGAATATTTCTAAAGACAAACTGCACCGCTTCCTCTACTTGCTTCCAAAGCGGTCCTTCATAATTACGTCGATCCAAAAAGACAGCTCGCGTCGTTCCCTTAAACACAGCGCACTGTATCATGGAACGGAGTCCACCTTGTCCCGTTAAATAAATATACGCATTTGTCGGATAGATTTTTTCATTCTCATCTTTTTTCAAAATTCCCCAACTGAGCAAAATATTTTTCGTTACATCTTTAACTTCTGATCGCTGAAGATTGGATTTGCAGTTGGCAATAGCAACTTCTTTCATTTGTTCACAAAGACTCTTAATATCTTCATCGGTCACTTCCATATCTCTGCAGATTATTGAATCAAAAGAGCGGGCATCGCATTCATAATATAACTCTCTTGACATATCACGATCAGCAGGGCGTGTTGTTCCAGAAACTCGAATATATACACCATTCTCCAGCCCCTCTGCCTTAATATAATATGGTTTCCGACGTCCCGTCCTGATTTCTGCAACAATTACAGGTTTATCATTTATATTTTGCAAATAAACATCCGGGATAATTGTAGGTTCACAACTGTCAGAAATAGCATTCGTAATCGCATCAATCTCCCGAAAAACTTTATCCTCCGGAATGCCAACAACTTCTCTTGTTTTATCGTCAATACCAAATATAATCCTCCCACCTTTTCCGTTAGCGAAAGCAACAACCGTTTTCATATATTTCATGCTCTTGTCTGGACGTTGTACTTTGAATTCAACGTTCTTGGATTCTCCAGCAAGGATTTCTTCTATTGTCATCCGATCACCTCCATGATTAAGTTTTGTCCATGATGACTCTATTATTTTGCTTTTTGCTTCCAATGTGGTTCCATTCATTTATGACTATTTTCCGTATGGTGCTTCAGATTCTGCCGCCATCAACACTGTTTCCTGATCGCTCAGATCGTATGTCACGGCTTTATGCTCTGGCTCATTAAAGGAATACGAACCACCGATACCGAAATATTTTTCAAAAAACGTTTTCAGTTTTTCAATGACTCTCTGTTTTTTCCTGGCTCTTCCGCCACCACCAAAACGAGAAATTGGCGGCATGATTTTATCTATATCCGTTCCCGCTGTTTTGATCTCTCCGTCCCGAAACGCATTCTCTATGAACTTTCGTGTGTCTTTCGGCTTCAATTTTTCTTCCGCAATAATTACATTAAGATCATAATCACGCTGTTCCACAACAAATTCATGCCACTCATCCATAACATCATCCACATCATTGATTCCTGCAATAAAGGTTTCAATAAGCTGTTTCTTGCTGCGCAGCTCCGGGCTGGCATCAATCGCTTTATTGATGGTTATCAGCACTTCCTTATCTTCACAGTGGGTATCATGATACTTCTTTACAAGCATCAGAATATAATCAATGTTGATTTCTACCTGCCGGATCAATTCAATTTCAAACACCACATCATCTGTAATATCCGTACTTTCCCGGCGTTTCCGTTTCCACTCGTCACGCAAATCCTGATAACGTCCAAGGTAGTCTTGCAAATTGCGCTCAGAAATCAGCTCATTCCCCTTAAATTCGTCAAAGGAAAGCAGAAGGTTTCTCATACGAAGAATAGCACCAAACAAAGCAATAAAATCCTTCTGGTTCTGCTCTCCGACAATCTGCGGTTCTGACAGCGGAAACTTATGATTCAATTCCTCCATCAGATCCACATACCCTGGCATTGGCTTACCATCTACGGATTCATATCCGTAATAGTAATCCTTAAAGCTCTGCAGCAAAACAATGCCCCCGGCATTCTTATCCCCAAACAAGGAAATGGCACTATCTACTCGCTTCTGCAGATTTCTGAAACATACAATATTTCCAAAGGTCTTGATAGAATTCAGAATACGGTTTGTACGGGAAAACGCCTGTATCAGTCCGTGCATTTTCAGATTTTTATCTACCCACAGCGTATTCATAGTCGTCGCATCAAAACCGGTAAGAAACATATTGACTACGATCAGAATGTCCAATTCCTTATTCTTCATGCGAAGCGACACATCTTTATAATAATTCTGGAATTTATCACTTGAGGTATCGTAGTTCGTATGGAACATTTTGTTATAATCCTTGATTACTTCTTCCAGAAACTCTCTGGACGGCTGGTCGACAGATATAAAACAAGCATATCACGAAAACGTGAATTTTTCAATCCGCGCAAAAAATCACTCCGCTTCAAAACACAGAAACGAAGTGATTTCTTTTTGCACAAACTGGCACTCTCTATAGCTAAATCAAGGGTTATATGTTGCATAAAAAACAGCAAAACGCCACCAAACACCTCACCTTCAGCATTTCTGCCGAATTCACCGTGTTTGGTGACGTTTTAGCCCGTTTTATTGATTGATTTCGTACAAAATCAATTATTTATTGTAGTTTACGATAGCTCCGAAATCTGGTTTCAGGGATGCTCCGCCTACCAGGCCGCCGTCGATGTTCTCCTGTGCGAACAGTTCCGGTGCAGTTTTTGCGTTTACAGAGCCGCCGTACTGGATACGGATAGCTGCTGCTGTTGCATCATCATAGATTTCAGCGATGCACTCGCGGATGCCTTTGCAAACTTCCTCAGCCTGCTCTGTTGTAGCAGTTTTGCCGGTTCCGATTGCCCAGATTGGCTCGTAAGCGATAACGGCTGTTTTGGCCTGATCTGCTGTTACATTCAGGAATCCAACCTTTACCTGCTGACGGATGAAATCCATCGTTACACCCTGCTCTCTCTGCTCCAGAGTTTCTCCGCAGCACATGATCGGGGTGATGCCGTGCTCGAAAGCTTTCAGCATTTTTTTGTTTACGGTCTCGCTGGTCTCTGCGAAGTATTCTCTTCTCTCAGAGTGGCCAAGTACAACGTATTTCACGCCAGCGTCTGTCAGCATAGCCGGGGAGATTTCGCCTGTGAAAGCACCTTTCTCCTCAAAATACATATTTTCAGCACCGATCTGGATGTTGGAGCCTTTTGCAGCCTCTACAACCGGAATGATGTCGATGGCCGGTACGCAGAAAACAACGTCAACGTCGTCATTTGCTACCAGTGGTTTTAATGTATTGACTAATTCTACTGCCTCGCTCGGAGTCATGTTCATTTTCCAGTTTCCGGCGATAATTTTCTTTCTTGCCATGATCGTTTGATCTCCTTAGTTTTACTTATTGAAACGGTTCAGAGCCACCTCTCGATTCCGCTTGCGCTCTGAATCGTTGTTTTATTTGTCGTTTGCTGCTGCAACGCCCGGCAGTTCTTTTCCTTCCAGGAATTCCAGGGAAGCGCCGCCGCCAGTGGAGATATGAGTCATCTTATCGCCATATCCAAGCTGATTTACAGCTGCTGCGGAATCTCCGCCGCCGATGATCGTAACTGCATCTGTTTCAGCCAGTGCTGCTGCAACTGCTTTGGTTCCTGCTGCGAAATTCGGCATCTCGAAGCATCCCATCGGTCCGTTCCATACAACGGTTTTAGCAGTTTTAACAGCGTCAGCGAACAGTTTTGCAGTTTCCGGTCCGATATCCAGACCTTCCCAGCCATCCGGAATCTGTCCGGCCGGAACAACCTGTGTATTTGCGTCGTTTGAGAATGCATCTGCAACAACGTTGTCTACCGGAAGAAGCAGTTTCACGCCTTTTGCTGCTGCTTTTTCTTTCATTTTGTTTGCATAATCCAGATAATCCATCTCAAGCAGAGAATCGCCAACGGTGCCGCCTGCTGCTTTTGCGAAGGTATAAGCCATACCACCGCCGATGATCAGGACATCAACTTTATCGATCAGGTTGTCGATAACAGAAATCTTGCTGGATACTTTGGATCCGCCAAGGATGGCAACAAACGGACGCTCCGGATTGTTGACAGCATTTCCAAGGAATGCGATCTCTTTCTCCATCAGATAACCAACAACTGCAGTGTCAACATATTTAGTAACACCAACATTAGAGCAATGAGCACGATGTGCGGTTCCGAATGCATCGTTTACGAATACGTCGCACAGGGAAGCCAGTTCTTTGCTGAACTCCTCACCGTTTTTGGTCTCTTCCGCACGATAACGGGTGTTCTCCAGAAGGATTACATCTCCGTCTTTCATAGCCTCAACAGCTGCTTTTGCGTTCGGTCCTACAACCTCAGGATCTGCTGCAAATTTAACTTCCTGTCCGAGAAGCTCGGAAAGGCGAACTGCAACCGGTGCAAGAGAAAGCTCTGGTTTTGGTTCTCCTTTCGGTTTTCCAAGATGAGAGCAGAGAATTACTTTTCCGCCGTCAGCGATCAGTTTTTTGATCGTCGGAAGAGCAGCTACCAGACGGTTCTCATCTGTGATTTTTCCATCGATCAGCGGAACGTTGAAGTCGCATCTTACAAGGACTCTTTTTCCTTTTACGTTGATATCATCTACGGTTTTTTTGTTTAACATGGGCGTTTCCCTCCATATATCCAACTGCATCTGCCGCGCCGTTTCTTTGTTTTTGCGGCATCGCGGTCCTTATTTAAAAATGCAGTTTATAATTTTTGCACACGGAAAAGGGCTGTTTTTGTGCCGTATTTTTCCGCCGCATTCGCAAAAAGGGTCCGGTCCTTAACAGACCGGACCCTTTGGGCTCTGAAATTTTGCCGTTCAGTTTGTTAAATTATGCTAACTCGCTGAAGTATTTGATGGTACGAACCATCTGGCTTGTGTAGGAGTTCTCGTTATCATACCAAGAAACAACCTGTACCTCTGTTGTTCCGTTGTCCAGCGGAAGAACCATGGTCTGAGTTGCATCGAACAGAGAACCATATCTCATACCAACGATGTCGCTGGATACGATTTCATCTGTGTTGTATCCGAAGGACTCGGTTGCAGATGCTTTCATTTTTGCGTTGATCTCGTCAACAGTTACAGTTCCTTCTACAACTGCTGTAAGGATTGTGGTAGAACCGGTTGGGGTTGGAACACGCTGTGCAGAACCGATCAATTTGCCGTTCAGTTCCGGAATAACAAGGCCGATTGCTTTTGCAGCACCGGTGCTGTTTGGAACGATGTTAACTGCAGCTGCACGGGATCTTCTCAAATCGCCTTTTCTCTGCGGTCCGTCCAGAGTCATCTGATCTCCAGTGTAAGCATGGATAGTAACCATGATACCGGATTTGATCGGAGCCAGTTCGTTCAGAGCTTTTGCCATAGGTGCAAGGCAGTTTGTGGTGCAGGATGCAGCGGAGATGATGTTATCGTCTGCTGTCAGGGTCTCATGGTTTACATTGTAAACGATGGTCGGAAGGTCGTTACCAGCCGGAGCGGAGATAACTACTTTACGAGCGCCTGCATTGATGTGTGCCTGAGCTTTTGCTTTGGAGGTGTAGAATCCGGAGCACTCCAGAACTACGTCTACGCCAAGCTCTCCCCATGGGCAGTTGTTAGCATCCGGGAAAGCATAGATTTTGATGTTTTTGCCATCTACTGTGATGGAATCTTCATCGGATGTTACGGTATCAGCCAGAGCATATTTTCCCTGAGAAGAGTCATATTTTAACAGATGAGCTAACATCTTCGGGGATGTTAAATCGTTGATTGCTACTACTTCATAACCTTCTGCTCCAAACATCTGTCTGAATGCAAGACGTCCGATACGGCCAAAACCATTGATTGCTACTTTTACTGCCATGATTTTCAATTCCTCCTAAAAAGTGAATTTTAATTTTGAGTCTCTGTACTTTGTTAAAGAAACATCAACCTTATCTGTATAATACCTAATTTCGTCGGAAAATTCAAGTTCTATTTTCAAGAAAATACGAAATTATTTCTAAAATTTGTGAAGAGGCCGGATGCCGATCCGTATTTCTGCAAAATTTCGAAAGATCCGTCTATTGCAGGAAAAGCCGGAATCCAGCCTTTCCGGGGCTTTTTTCCGGCTTTTCCTGCGCGTTTTCTATTGGATCGGCAGATATTCCGGCTTCTTCTCTTTAAACCGCACGTAGTACCGGAATCCAGCTTCCTGCGCGATGGCTGCCGCGTCCGCGAAATGAAACGCTATATGTTCCGGTTTGTGGGCATCGGCACCGAAGGTGATCTTTTCGCCGCCCAGTTCCCGGTATCTTCTGATAACATCCGGCGTCGGATTCGGCACGCCAAGGCCTGCCTTGTAGCCGCCGGTGTTGATTTCCAGCGCGATATCGTACTGAATCAGCTCTTTTAAAATGGTATCGATCTCGTCCGCAAATGCGCGGTAGCTGTAATCTTTTCCCTTTTCTCTGCAGTAGCGTACCACATAATCCAGATGACCAAGCGTCTGGAAATTGTGGAAGAACCGGATATTTTCTGCTGTAGCCCGAAAATACGCCCGGTACAGCTCTTCTGCTGTCCAGTCCGGGAAAGCATCCTCATAATAGGGGTCTTTTCCGTCAATGACATGCATGGAGCCGATCACGTAGTCGAACGGCCACGCATTTACATACTCTTCCATCCGTTCTTTTAAGTGGAGCTGCAGTCCCAGTTCCACGCCGAATCGGATATCAATTCTGTCGTGGTATTTTTCCTGCAGTTCCCGGATTTTTGCCGCATATGCCGGTGTATCGAGCTGGAACTCGCCGGTACTGTAATCCATATCGTAGTGATCCGTCAGGCAGATTGCCGGAAGTCCCAGCTCGACTGCCCGTTTTACCATCTCTTCTGTTGGTGCTTCGCTGTCACTTGAAAAGAAACTGTGCATATGACAGTCCGCTATTTTCATCTTTCGGCCTCCGTAATCGTTCCGCCTCCGCCGACACAGCCGTCCACGTAGAAGACAACAGCCTGTCCCGGTGTCGGAGCACGCACGCCGTCCGGGAAGGTACAGGTAATCTCATCTTCCCCGGTCCGTTTGATCACGCACGGGGAGCCTTTGTGCCCGTACCGGATTTTTGCGGTGCAGGAGAGCTCTTCTCCAAGTTCCAGCGGCGGAATTGCCATATAGTTTACTTTGTTTGCTTTTACTACTTTTGCGAAAACCTCTTCATTTTCGCCGACCACAACCTCGTTCGTCTCCGGACGGATTTCCAGTACGAACACGCGGTGTCCCATCGGAAGGCCGAGTCCGCGGCGCTGTCCTACGGTGTAATGGGTAATCCCCTCATGGGTACCGAGGATTTCACCCTTTGTATTCACGAAATTGCCTTTCGGTGCCACGATTCCTGTCTCGTTCTGGATAAAGGAAGCGTAATCCTGATCCGGCACGAAGCAGATTTCCTGGGAATCCTTCTTTTTTGCTACCGGAAGACCGATTTTTGCTGCAATCTCACGAATCTGATCTTTTGTGTAGTCTCCGACCGGCATCAGCGTATGCGAAAGCTGCTCCTGGGTCAGATTATACAGTGCATACGTCTGGTCTTTTGCCGCTGTTACCGAATTTGCAATCGCATACCGTCCATTGGCAAGCTGTTCGATTCTTGCATAATGTCCGGTCGCAATGTAGTCCGCTCCAATGGAAAGACTGCGCTGAAGCAACGCTTCCCATTTCACATAGCGGTTGCAGGCGATACACGGGTTCGGTGTTCTGCCGCAGAGATATTCGTTCGTGAAATAGTCCATGACGTTCTCACGGAACTCTTTTTTGAAGTTCATGACATAATACGGAATGTCCAGCACCTGTGCCACGCGCCTTGCATCATCAACAGCAGAAAGGCCGCAACAGCCCCCGTTTTCCTCCTGGACTGTCTCGGCCTCATCCTGCCAGATCTGCATGGTCACCCCGATGACATCGTATCCTGCTTTTTTCAGGAGATACGCTGCCACCGAGGAATCTACGCCGCCTGAGAGCGCGAGCAACACCTTTTTATCACCCACCTGGCGGCGGACAAGGTCGATCTGATCCGCAATGAAATTCTCCATATTCCAGTTCGCTTGCGCCTGGCATTTGCCGAAAACAAAGCTTTCCAGCTCCTTTTTCACAGCTGCTTCCTCCTGCGGCCAGGGCTCCTTGCGCACAAAAACCTGCGCGCGATCCGTATGCGCCTGCGCCGCCGGGTGGCAGACGGCCAGCACAGGCAGGCCGCAAGCGTAAATCTCCGGAGCTGCGTCGATGGAAACGCCGTCCACAACGCGGTTCGGCCCGCCGTTGAGAATCACGCCCTTCACGTTTGGCAGAGCAGCAAGCTCCTCCGGCGTGACGTCGTGGGGATAAATTTCACTGTATACGCCCAACGCGCGGATGGCACGGGCGGTGGCGGTGTTTTCGGTGCAGCCGAGGTCTAAAATGACAATCATATCCTGCTTCATGCGGGCAACAACCTTTCTATCTCAATACAAAATGGATACGAACAATTGCTTTTTGCTTACAGCAGCGTGGCGCGCAGCTCCTCCGCGGAAGCCGGGTGCAAGTAAGC
>OHGZ01001226.1_pt1 | contig 12878 bp, 9 predicted proteins | sample 1567851 | NCBI WGS metagenome assembly OHGZ01 (sample SAMEA3879563, study PRJEB24766) | human gut metagenome | biome: human-associated habitat; feature: feces | place: USA | collected 1985/1987 | reverse complement strand
ATCAAAAAATTAAAAACACAAAAAACAACTAAAAATTTTGCGTCACATCCTCAAATATAACATTTAAATATTTTAATTTTCCATATATTATATATCAAAAATATTTTAATTATTTACAAATATTTTTGATTAGATTATAAAATGGAGGAAACATATTAATGAATTTTAAATATTTAATATTTTTATGTTTGATGTTTATTGTTTCAATTGGTGCAGTAAGTGCTGCAGATGATGTAAACAGCACTTTCAATGCAAATATTGATGTAAATGATGTGCCTGTTGATTCAGTTATTATTGATAATCCTATTTATGCAAATAATGCAAAGGAATACACAATAACAAATGACAATTATGGAAATTATTTTGATAATGAAACTGGTGATGCATTAGAAGATGCTCCTTTTAACAATGGAGATATTTTAAAAATTGCTAATGTGTCTGACAAATATTTTGTAATAAATAAAAATTTAACTATCCTGCCTGCCGGGGACAATACTACTTTTAAAAATGTAGGATTTAATTTTGTTTCAGGAAGTGAAGGGTCTGTTGTTGACGGAATAACCATTGAAAACAATGCTCAAAAATGGGTAAATAATAATCAAATTCAATTAATACCTATTTTAATCCAATATTCTAAAAATGTAACTGTTGTTAATTCTTATATTCATTCATCTGCAAATCATGCTTTTGCTTTAGCAAATTCATCATACTGTAATATTAAGAACAATACTTTAAGCACAATAACTTCAGTATCTGGAGGTTGGGGAGGTAAAACTACTTTTTTAATCAGTTTATCAAGATATAATAATATAACTGATAATAAGATGTATTCAACTTCTGCAAATGTTATCCAATTTTTGTTTGGTTTTCCAGGTGTTAAAGTGGGTAAGGGTATCAGTGAATTTAATTTAATTAAAAATAATTATTTAAATGGAACTACTGGTATGAATTCTGCAATGTGTTACGGTATTAGAATAATGGGTAATAATGCTGCAGGAAAACCTACTGGTCAAAATACCTTTGCAGGTAATGTCATCTCTAATGCATTTATTGGTATTCAGGCACAAGGAGATGTAAAAGAAGTAATTGCAATTAATAATACTTTTATCAATGTTAAAACAGGAATTGATGTGTACAGTAATGTTGCTGATGGAGGTATTGTTGTTAAAGGTAACTCTATAAATGCATCTAATATCGGTATTTCACTTAAAAAAGGATATGCAATAATTGAAAACAATACAATTAATGCTGACAGCTATGGAATTCAATTTACTTCAGCTGATTCAAAAAATAGTATTGTAGATAATAATGTAATTATTTCAGGTAAAGATTATGCAATATCTGTTGCAGGTACTAATACATCTATAACTGACAATTATATTATTTCTAAAGACTATTATGGAAATGGTGCAGTTACTTCAAAAAGCAACGATACAATAATAGAAAACAACACTCCTGCTGGCGCTTCAATCAATACAGATATATCCGCCAGCATAAATAAAAATGCTACAATCAAAATTGATGTTTTACCATTTGATGCTAATGGTAATGTAACTATTAAATTCAATGGAAAATCTGAAACTGTCAGTTTCAATGCTTCACAAACTATTGTTTATGATTTGGGAGTTTTGGGTATTGGTGATTATGAGGTTACTGTAATTTATAATGGCAATGCTAAATATAATGCAACCAACATTACTAAAACTTTTTCAATTGGCAAAATTTCTGATTATAATGTAACTTTAAACACTACTGATGTTGTCGCCGGTGAAAATTCAACTCTTGTTATAATTTTACCTGAAGATGCAACTGGTGTTGTCAATGTTACTGTTGGAAAAGATTCATACAAAGCAAATGTAACTGATGGAGTAGCTAGTGTAAAAATCAACTCTTTAATTGCTGGTGATTATAAAGTAAATGTTACATATTCAGGAGATAAAACTTATGAAGTTTCAAATAATGTATTTAATTTAGCTGTTAATCCAATGAAAGTTAATTTAAATATTTCTGATGTTGTAATGTTCTATCGTGATGGAACAAGAATGGTAGCTATTTTAACTGATATTAAAGGTAATCCAATCACTAATGCAACAGTATACTTTACAATTAATGGTAAAACTTATGCAAGAACTACTGATACTAATGGAACTGCTTCTTTGGCTATTAATTTAATATCAAAAATATATAATGCAACTATTTTATATAATGGTTCAGATATTTATGATAAACTCTCTAAAAACATTACTGTAACTGTTAATCCAACTATTTTAGCTAATGACACTGTTTTAATGTATATGGACGGCACGGTATTTGTTGCAAAATTCTTGGATAAAACCGGAAAAGCATTAACTAATGCTTCAGTTAAATTCAACATCAATGGGGTATTTTACACTAGAATTACTGATAATGATGGTGTTGCTAAATTGAATATTAGGTTAAGGCCGGGTTCTTACATTTTAACTGCTTACAATAATGTAACTGGTGAAGAAAAAGGATTTGATATAACTGTTAAATCTTTAATTGTAGCTAATGATTTGACTAAATATTACTTGAATGCAACCAGATTTGAAGCAACTATTTACAACAAAAATGGAACTTTAGCTATCAATAAAAATGTAACTTTCAATATTAACGGTGTATTTTATACACGTCAAACTAATGAAAATGGAGTAGTTGGTTTGAATATTAATTTAAGACCTGGAAATTATATAATTACTACAATGTTTGATGGTTTAGCTATAGGTAATAATATAAATGTATTGCCGACTTTAGTAACAAATGATCTCTCTATGAAATACCTTGACGGCAGCAAATTCACTGCACAAACATTAGATGGTCAAGGTAATCCATTAGCTAATCAGAATGTATCATTTAACATAAATGGTGTATTATATCACAGAGTAACTGATAAAGACGGTATGGCATCATTAAATATAAGGTTAATGTCTGGAGATTATATTATTACTTCATATTGGAATGATTTCCAAGTGGGAAACACTGTAAAAATAGCTTAAATGAGATTTAATTAAATCTCATTTTTCTTTCTTTTTTTGAAATTTTAAATCATAAAATTTTTTTAATTTAACTTTCATATTATAACTCATGTCATTAACTAAAGATATTCTTGGGCGTGATGAGGAATTATTTTTTAATGATTTGAATATAACTTCCAAAAGTTTAGACAATAATTCTGAAACGAAATTAATCGCTGACTTTACTGAGTATAATCCTTTACATAATGGTCATTTTCATTGCATGAAAGTTGCAAAGTCACAAGTTCCAGATGCATTATTTGTAGCTATTGTGCCAGGACTGTTTGAGCGAAGTGGACGAGGTATTCCATATATACTTCCCCGTGAAATTAGGGCAAAATTAGCTATTTCGGTAGGTGCAGATGTTGTTGTTGAAGGTCCTCCTATGGGAATTATGGGCTCTGGCCAGTATTCGCTGTCATTGGCTAAGATGTTTAAAGCTTTAAATACTGATTATATTCCAAGAGGTTATAAGGAAGTTCCAAATTTTGATTTAATAATGGATAGAATATCTGAAGGTCATTGGATAGCTCCAAAACCTTATAAAATAATTGATAAAACAGTTGATGAAGTTCTTCTAAGAGATAAGCTTGAAGAAGATAATTATGTCATAGCTTCTTTTTCAAATTCTTTAAGTAAGATCAATTTTGATTATAAAAACAAGTTTATTTTTGTAAAACGAATTGAGGGTGTAAGTGGAACTTTAATTAGACAATCTATTGTTGAAAATAATTTCGATAAAGTTAAAGACATGATGCCTGATAAAACAATTGAAGTTTTAAAACATGAAATAGCTAATGATAATTTAATTTATAATGTTAGAGATGAAGAAGCTATTTTAAATACTGTGAATACATTTGATTTTGACAATTTACTTAGTTTAAACATGTTTAATGAAAGATTAGCTAATACTATTTTCAATAATGCTCCTTTTGATAATGTTGATGAAGTTCAAAAAGTCATTGGAAGAGGTTTTTCAACACATTTCGGTGAAAGAATACTTAGTATTTTGGAAATTCCCATTTCTAAAAAAGTGATTTCCGAATATATTGAAAATTATCCTGCAAAAATTAGAGTGTTGGATTATAAAAACAGTGAAGTTTTAGAAAAATTTAGAAAAAAAGTAAATAATGAAATTGAATTATTTCATTAAATTACCTATTAATTCTCCAGGGTCTTGAAGACCAAATATAGCATCTAAAAATGTAGGGTAGCTGCTAGTTAAGAATAACAGGTATACAATGTAGAATAATACGATTATTATAGCTATTATCAGTATAATAGTTAATATAATATCTACAATTCCAAAAGACTCTTTTTCATCTTCGTATCTGATGTTATGAATAGGTTTTTTGGATTTTTTTGGTTGTTCTCTACGGATATTTAATTGTTCACGTATTTGTCTGTCTAATTCCTGTTCTTCTTCATAACTTCTACGTGGTTGCCTTATTTGGGGTTCTTGTTGGTAGTAACTTTGTTGTTGTCCATACATTTCTTTTTCATTAGCCTGTGGGATGTGTGTTTGTTCTCCAATTTGCTGAGGAGCATAAGCAGGTTCTTCCATTGTTTGCGGTGTATATTCTTCTATTGGTTGGGATGTTGGAGGAACATATGGTTTTTTAGTTAATGAACCGTATTCTGCTTCATCTTTAGCTAATTGTTCTTCTAAAGGAACTTCTGTTTCATCAAAGTATAAATCATCCAAATATCTTTCGTATTTTTCTTCTAAAGCTTTTCTTGCACTTGTTTCTTCAGGTTCGTAAGTATGATCTGGATAAATGTAATCCTGAGGTGCTTGTTGCTGCGGTGCTATCTGTTCCTGTGGATAGTAGTCAAATTCATTTTGAGCACTTTGTGGTTGCTGTCTCAATGTTTGCTGTTGATTTTCAACAATATTTTGACCCATACTTTGATCTTGATTTATATTATTGGACGGTTCTAAATAAGGTGCGCTTTCTTTTTTAAAGTATGATTTTGGTGTTTCATTAATTTCTTTAGAATAATCCATTCCTTTTATATTGTATGGGGAATCCTCTGCAATAGCTTTGCTAACCTCTTCTTCAGGATAATAATCCTGTTGTGGTGAATTGTTATAAACTTGTGATTCTTTTTGCAAATCACTTGCATAAATACTTTCATTGTTCTGGTCTAAATTGCTACTTAAATCACTGGCAAAAATAGCTTTTTCTTCTTTTGGAGATTGGTAAATAGATTCCTCATAAATATCTTGAGGTTCTTGGTATATGTTTGGTTCTTCTTTTTTACCAAGCCTTACAGGTTCAGGTCTTTCTGTAATTTCTTCGCTAGCTGTATTCTGTGTTTCTTTTTTTTCATCAGTTTTATTATTTAATCCGATTCCTACAATTTTTTCCAAACATTCTTTACAATACATTTTGCCAGCAATTTCCAAACTGCATTCTTCACATACAGATTTTCCGCAGATGGCACAAGTATTAACACCTTCTTTGTTTGGATGATAGTAACATTCCATAAATATACACTCTCTAATTTGTATTTATTTAATAAATCAAGAAATTATTTATAAAATATATTTATATTTTTTATTTATATAAAAGTTCCTATTATATAGTTAAAATGTTTAATAGGCTAATATAAATTGAGTTTTTAAATAGGTGAATGGTTTTTTCATTCTTTTTTTGTTGTTTCAAGAATTTTTTCTACAACAATTTCAGATGCTATTAAATCGTCAGCTGTTGATAAAAAAGTTTCAAGTGAATCATTGTCTAATTCATATTCAATTGTGTTATTTTTCAACTTTGATTCTAAAAATCCAATATTGTCAACTTCTAAAGATTCATAAACAGTTTTAGCAGTCTTTGAATTTTTGTATTTAAGTTGCAGATTTCCTTTTATTTTCATCTTTAAAAATTATGTTTTTTAAACTATTTAATATTTTTAAGTAAGTTTCAGCTAATCGTAACATTTATTTACTTCCTTGTCATAATTGTAACATGAATAATCATATTTAATTTGTTAATTTTTATAGTCATTGTATTATTATAATATAATTTTGTTGAATATTATTTAATTTTCAATATTTCTTTTATAATCCTTGAAATTGTATAACGAAATAAATAACTATTTATTCAATTGTGATTATATTGTGGAAAATTATGGGTGAAATAAATGTTATCTGAAACATGGTCATTAATTGTTAATCAAAGTGATTTTTTTACGGATTTAATGATTCAACATTTGGAAATTTCTTTAATTTCTGTTGTTTTTGCAATAATTATTGGATTGGGTTTGGGTATTTTTATAAGTGAGTATCCGAAAAATAAATGGGTTTTGGCAATTGTTAATCTTATTTATACAATTCCATCAATAGCATTATTCGGGTTTTTAATTCCAGTTTCCGGAGTGGGCAATACCAGTGCAGTTATAGCTTTAACCATTTATGGTTTGCTCCCTATGGTTAGGAATACTTACACTGGAATTCGAACTATTGATGACAGGATTATTGAAGCTGCAAAGGGAATGGGCAGTACTGATTTGCAAATTTTATTAAAAATTAAATTGCCATTGGCTTTACCTCATATTATGTCTGCAATTCGTAATATGGCAGTTATGACAATTGCTTTAGCAGGTATTGCATCATTTATTGGTGCCGGAGGTTTGGGGGTAGCTATTTACAGAGGTATTACTACAAATAATATGCCGTTGATTGTTGCAGGAAGTGTACTGATTTCTGTTTTAGCAATATGTATTGATTTGATATTGGGATACTTTGAAAAAATATCTGCTCCAGGTGCAAAAAGGCCAAAATTCTTAAAATATTTTAAAAATAAGAAAGTATGGGCTTGCATAATTATTGTTTGTATTCTTATTGGGGGATATGTTGCATATGAGCAAAACCCTGCAAATACAATTCATATTGCAAGCAAATCATATACTGAAGAATACATTACAGGAGAACTTTTAAAACAGGTTATTGAAGCACACACAGATTTAAATGTGGAACTTACTTCTGGAGTAGCTGGTGGATCAGGTACAATTCACAGGGGTATGGAATCTGGGGATTTTGATTTGTATCCTGAATATACTGGAGTAGCCTGGTTAAGTATTTTGCATAAAAACAGCACTTATGATGAAACACAGTTTGATGATTTAAATTCATATTATGAAGATAACTACAATATGACCTGGTATAATAAGTACGGTTTTGAAGATACTTATGGAATCGGAGTTACAAAAGAAGTTGCAGATAAATATAATTTAAAGACTTACTCTGATTTGGCTAAAGTTTCTAACCAATTGTCATTTGGAGCAGAATCTGATTTTTTTGCACGTGAAGACGGTTATGATGCAATCTGTGATGATTATGGGATGAACTTTAAAGATACAATGGATTTGGATGTAAGCATTAAATATGATGCAGTTAAACAGGGTCAGGTTGACGTGATTGATGTTTATACAACAGATGGGCGCTTGGAAAACTCCAATATTGTAGTTCTGGAAGACGATAAGGATTTCTATCCTTCTTATTATGCAGGAACAGTAATAAATCAGCAAACTTTAATAGATCATCCTGAAGTAGCTGATGCACTTGATTATTTGACTGGAAATATTTCAACTGAAGATATGAAACATATGAATTATGAAGTTGATATTGAAGGAAAAGACCCTTCAGATGTAGCACATGACTTTTTAGTAAGTAAACATTTAATATGAGGTGATTATATGAGTTCAATCATTGAATTTAAAGATATAAGTAAACATTATTCTGATAGTGATTTTTCAATAGATAATTTCAATTTAAGTGTTGAAAAAGGGGATTTTGTCACGATGATTGGCGGTTCAGGATGTGGAAAAACCACTATTTTAAAAATGATTAATGGATTAATCACTCCTGATAGAGGTAGTGTCATTGTAAATGGGAAGGATGTTTCTGAATCTGATATTGTTGAATTAAGGCGAAGAATCGGATATGCAATTCAGGGAACAATGCTGTTTCCTCATTTGAATGTTCGGGAAAATATAGCTTATGTTCCTAATTTGATTCATGAAAATGACAGTGAAAAAACTGATGAGGCTATTGATAAGTGGCTGGATATTGTTGGGTTGGATTCCTCTATTTTAAGCAGGTATCCTCATGAACTTTCCGGAGGTCAACAGCAAAGAGTAGGTATTGCAAGAGCACTTGCTGCGTCACCTGCGATTTTATTGATGGATGAGCCTTTCAGTGCCGTTGATGAGATAACAAGAACTCAGCTGCAAAAAGAAATGAAAGAAATCCATGAAAAAACAAAAATTACTGTAATGTTTGTTACTCATGATATTAGGGAAGCATTGTATCTTGCTGATAAAGTATTGGTTATGCAGAATGGGATTGTTCATCAGTTTGATACTCCAAATGAGGTGTTAAATCATCCGGCAACTCCTTTTGTTGAAAAATTATTGGAAAGAACAAAATTTATTTTAAATAAATAATTTTTTTAATTTTTCAAATAGGACAACATTTATTAATAACTAAGTTTAAATAGTTAAGTATTCTATATATTGATTATATATAATTTTTACATAGCTATTTAGAGATACACTATAATTTTATTATAGATAGCTATTTTTTAATCAAACATATATAATTAGATGTTTGGATTATTTTCGGAGGAATTATAATGGTTCGTGCTTATACAAGAAGAGATTATATTAGAAAAACCCCAAATTCAAGAATTGTTCAATATGATATGGGTAATTTAACTGACGAGTTTCCAGTTTCAGTAAGTTTAGCTGTAAAAAAACCTGCTCAAATTAGACATAACTCTTTAGAAGCAGCAAGGATTGCATCTAACAGGCTTATGCAAAGAAAAGCTGGAAGATTAGGTTACCACTTAAAATTAAGAACTTACCCTCACCAAATTGTAAGGGAAAATCCTATGGCTACCGGTGCAGGAGCAGATAGGGTTCAAAGTGGTATGAGAAACGCATTTGGTAAACCAATCAGTGTTGAAGCTATTGTTAAAGCAGGTCAAAGGATTATTACCATTGACACCAACAAGAAAAACTTTGAAGATGCTAAATTAGCATTAAAAAGAGCAGGGATGAAATTACCAGTTTCCTGTAGAATTGTTGTTGACAAAGGCGAAGAATTAGTTTTATAAATTTAACTAATTTTTACTTACTCTTTTTTTTAAATTTTTTTCAATCACTTTTTTTACAGCTTCTTTTGATTAAATATTTAAGTGTTAAAATTTATACATTAAATATAATATTGGCGATGTTTTTTATTTATTGAGAACATGCTGTCAAGTATTAATATTAAATTCATTTTAAACCAAAGAGGTTATAATTCATGTATGTTGTAAAATTTGAGGATTTAGGCAAATCTGATATTGGAATTGCAGGGGGAAAAGGAGCTAACTTAGGAGAATTGACTCAAGCAGGCATTCCTGTTCCGCCTGGTTTTGTAGTAACTGCCGAAACTTACGGAAAATTCATGGAAGATGCTGGAATTAATGGTAAGGTATTGGATATTCTTGCTAAAACAGATATCAACAATACTAAAGAACTTCAAGCTGCTGCTGAAGAAATTAAATCCATCATTATTGGAACTCCAGTTCCAGAAGACATGTCCACTTTAATTATTGAAGCTTATAATCAACTTTGCCAAAGAGTTGATGAAGATGATACTGATGTAGCTATTCGTTCTTCAGCTACTGCAGAAGATTTACCTGATGCTTCATTTGCAGGTCAGCAAGACACTTTTTTACATGTTTCAGGTAGTGAAGATGTAATTGATTACATAAGAAAATGTTGGGCATCTTTATTTGAAGCAAGAGCTATTTTTTACAGGGAAGAAAACGGTTTTGATCACTCAAAAGTATACATTGCTGTTGTTGTTCAAAAAATGGCTATTGCAGATAAGGCAGGTGTAATGTTTACTGTAAACCCATCTACCGGTGAAGAAATAGCTTTAATTGAAGGATCATGGGGTCTTGGTGAAGCTGTTGTGTCAGGTGACGTGACTCCTGATAATTATGTTGTAGATAAAAGCAATGATGAAGTTGTAAGTGTCACTATAAGTGATAAAAAATTAATGTATGTAAAAGACGAAGACGGAACCAGTGTAAGAGTAGATGTTCCTGAAGATAAAAGAAACGAAAGAGTTTTATCTGATGAAGAGCTTGTTGAGTTAACTGAAATGGGTAAAAGGATTCAAGCTCATTATGGCGAACCAATGGATACTGAATGGGCTTTTGAAAGAGGCAATTTATTCTTATTACAGGCAAGGCCAATTACTACATTAGGTGATGACAATGGCGTAGCTGGTGAAGACTTTTCTATCAGTGATAAAAATGTCATTGTTAAAGGTCTTGGAGCAAGTCCAGGTACTGCTTCAGGTAAAGTCAAAATCATTTTAGACATTGATGAATTGGATAAAATTAAAGATGGAGACATTATGGTTACAACTATGACTACTCCGGATATGGTTCCAGCTATGAGAAGAGCTAGCGGAATCATTACTGATGAAGGGGGAGTAACTTGTCATGCATCTATCATTTCCCGTGAACTTGGAATTCCTTGTGTTGTAGGAACTGGTTCAGCTACAACTACATTAAAAGAGAATGTTGGAGTTACTTTAGATGGTAAAAAAGGTTTGGTTTATGAAGGAATTCATGAAAACAAAGAGGAAGCAGTTCAAACAGCTACATCTAATGTTGAAGCAGCTCCAATCATAACTGTTACTGAAGTAAAAGCTAATGTAAGTATGCCTGAAGCAGCCCAAAGAGCAGCAGCTACCGGTGCAGATGGAGTTGGATTGCTCAGAACTGAACATTTGATGTTGACTGCAGGTATTCACCCTGGAAAATTCATTGCTGATGGAAGGGAAGATGAATTAATCGACACCATTGCAGAAAATGTAATGATTGTAGCAGACGCATTTTATCCAAAACCTGTATGGTACAGAACTTTAGATGCGCCAACTGACGAATTCATCACTTTGGAAGGTGGAGAAAACGAACCTGAAGAACACAATCCAATGTTAGGTTGGAGAGGAATCAGAAGGGAACTTGACCAACCTGAAATTCTTAAATGTGAATTCAAAGCTATTAAAAAACTTTATGATAAAGGTTACACCAACTTAGGAATCATGATTCCATTATCACAAAGTCCTGCTGAACTTAAACAAGCAAAAGAACTTTGTGCTAGTGTAGGTTTAATCCCTCATAAAGACATTGACTTTGGTATGATGGTAGAAATACCTGCAGCTGCTTTAACTATTGAAGATTATCTTGAAATTGGTGTTGATTTCGTAAGTTTAGGAACTAATGATTTAACACAATATACTCTTGCAGTAGACAGAAACAACGAATTTGTTGCAAAACATTATACTGAAGAACACCCTGCTGTAATGAAATTAATTGAAAGAACAATTAAAAAATGTGTTGAAGCTGGAGTTACTTGCAGTATTTGTGGTCAAGCAGGTAGTGTACCTCACATTGTTGAAAAACTTGTAGGATTTGGAATTACCAGTGTATCCTCAAATGCTGATGCTGTAGCTGAAGTTAGAAAAACTGTAGCTAGAGCTGAGAAAAAAATTATTCTTGATGCTGCTCGCAAATCTCAAGAATAAATTTTATTTTCTTTTTTATTTTTTTTAAATATCACCTTATAAGGTTGTACTATGGAAGATAAACCAATATCTAAAAAAGACATACTTAAAGAATTAGATGAAATCCAATCAAAAGACCATAAATATAGTGATGGTAGAATATTAGGTTCTATGTGTACAGAAGCACATCCATTTGCTAAAGAAGTTTATTGTAAATTTTTAGATTCTAATTTGGGAGATCCTGGTCTTTTTAAAGGAACAAAATATATTGAAAATGAAGTTATAAAATCTATTGGTGAATTATTATCGATTAGTGAACCTTATGGAAATATTGTAACTGGTGGTACTGAAGCTAATATCATGGCGATGAGGGCAGCAAGAAATCATGCCAGAAAATATAAGGGAATTAAAGAAGGAGAAATCATAATTCCGGATTCTGCTCATTTCTCATTTAAAAAAGCTGCAGATATGATGAATTTAAAAATTATTGAAGCTAAACTGGATGAAAATTACAAAATCGATGTTGATTCAGTTAAAGAAAATATTTCCGATAATACTGTGGCTATTGTAGCTATTGCAGGAACTACTGAATTGGGTTTGGTTGATCCTATTGAAGAATTGTCTGAAATAGCTTATGAAAATAATATTTACTTCCATGTTGACGCGGCATTTGGAGGTTTTTCAATACCATTTTTAAGAAAAATTGGTTATGAATTTCCGCCTTTTGATTTTTCATTACCGGGGGTATGTTCAATTACTGTTGATCCTCATAAAATGGGTTTGGCACCAATTCCTGCCGGAGGAATTCTGTTTAGAAAAAAAGAGTATCTGGAAGTGATGGCTGTTGATTCTCCATATCTGACTGTTAAAACACAATCTACAATTGTTGGAACTCGTTCAGGAGCAGCTTCTGCAGCTACTTATGCAATCATGAAATATCTTGGAAACGAAGGCTATGAAAAGCTTGCAGGAAACTTGATGGATAATACTCATTATTTTAAAGAAGGTCTGGAAAAAATAGGTTATGATGTTGTTGTAGAACCTGAATTGAACATTGTAGCATTTAATCATCCGGATATGGAAGCTCATGATTTGGCTGATAAACTGGAAGATTTGGGATGGAGAGTTTCAGTAGCTAAATGTCCTGTAGCTATTCGTGTAGTTTTAATGAATCATATCACTAAACAGCATTTGACTGATTTATTGGATGATTTAACAGAAATTTATTAATTTTTTTATTTCTGCTCTTTTTTTTAGAATATATAATTAAG
>OHGZ01001208.1_pt1 | contig 13031 bp, 9 predicted proteins | sample 1567851 | NCBI WGS metagenome assembly OHGZ01 (sample SAMEA3879563, study PRJEB24766) | human gut metagenome | biome: human-associated habitat; feature: feces | place: USA | collected 1985/1987 | reverse complement strand
GTGCCCTTGACGTAACTTAATGTCAGAGGCTGGGCGTTCTCCCGGCGGGAGCCGCCGGTGGTGGAGTAGCGCACATGGCCCACGCCGATATTGCCGTGCAGGCGATTGAGACGCTCCTCGTCGAATACCTCGTTTACAAGGCCCATGTCCTTGTAGTAATCCACCTTGCCTTTGGGGCCCTCGGTGTCGCTGACGGCGATGCCGCAGCTTTCCTGTCCGCGGTGCTGCAAAGCATACAAGCCCCAGTAAGTATTCAGCGCCACATCGTCATTATGGGAATAAATGCCGAATACGCCGCACTCCTCATGCATTTTATCATCCTGAAAATCAATGCCAGACATTCTCTGCTCCTTTTCTGCTGCCGCAATTACTGTTCGGATGCACGCAGTGCAGCCAGTTTTTCACCTTTGGCCTTTACTTCTGCTTTCATCTTTTCACGGTCTTCGGCCAGCTTTTCAACAAGTTCCGGATATTTGGTTGCCAGAATCTGTACGGCAAACAGCGCTGCGTTTTTGGCACCGTTAATTGCCATGGTTGCAACCGGAATACCGGAAGGCATCTGTACAAAGCTCAGTAACGAATCCATACCGTTTAAGGGAGTGGCATTAATGGGTATGCCAATTACCGGCAGTGTTGTAAATGCTGCAATAACACCGCCAAGATGCGCTGCAGCGCCTGCTGCGGCAATAATTACCTCAACGCCGCGTTCACGCGCGCCTGCCGCAAACTCATGAACCATTTCGGGAGTGCGGTGTGCAGAAGCAACTACAACTTCCACTTCAACGCCAAAACTTTTTAAAGTTTTTTCTGCCGGTTCAAGTACCGGCCAGTCAGAATTGCTGCCCATAATAATTGCAACTTTCATTATCCCACTGCCTTTCAATAAAAAATAAAGCCCGGCATAAAAGTTTCATTGTGCTGTTCAACCAACTACAATTTCTCCGGGCATCGTTACGTAAAGAATATTATTAATTTATTTTACCAATCTGTGCCCTTTGTGTCAATAAATTTACACATTTTTGCTGTTATTTGCTTTTTTCGGTTTCATAGGGCCAGGCACTCATGCTTCCTTCAAGGCTCTGCACGTTTTTATAGCCCTGGGCGCGCAGCATGGTTTCGGCTTCGTAGCCGCGCAGGTCAATCTGGCAGCTGCATACAAGCCGTGCGTCCTTATCGGGCAAAACCTTGCAGCATTCGCTGCGCACTTCATCCAATGGCAGGTTTACAATATTGCAGCAGCCTGCTATATGGCAGTTTTTAAATTCGCCGGGCGTACGCACATCAACCAAAGTATAAGCTTCGCTTTTGCGCAGTTCTTTAAATTCCTTCGGGTTAATGCTGCGCAGCCTGCCTTCAATTTTATTCAGCAGCACGTTGGCAGCCGTGGCAATGTTGTCAATCGGGCCGTTAAACGGCGGCGCATAGCCAATGTCAAACTCGCTCAAATCTTCAAGCGCTGCGCCCATGCTGATAGCGGCAACAAGCGTGTCGATGCGCTTATCAACGCTTTGTCCAACTGCCTGCACACCGATAACCTTATGAGTTTTCCTGTCGGCAAACAGCTTAAGCACCAAACGCCCTGCACCAGGCATATAAGCAAGCCTGTCATTGCCGGGAACGATTACGGATTCAAAATCAATTCCTGCCGCTGCGGCAGTTTTTTCGTTAAGGCCCGTACTGCCTGCCTCCACGCCAGGCATACGGCACAGCCCCGTGCCCAAAACTCCGGGGTATTTTACCATATCACCGCAAATATTATCGGCAATAATACGTCCGTGCTTGTTGGCGGTGCTGCCCATAGGCGCAAAAATCTTAGCCCCGCTTACGCGGTGAGTATTTTCCGCACAATCGCCGCCCGCATAAATGCAGGGGTCGCTCGTCTGCATATATTCGTTAACGGCAATCGCACCGCTCGGGCCAATGGCAAGCCCAGCTTCACGCGCCAGTTCAACATTCGGACGTACGCCAACGGCTACAATTACCATCTGCGCCGTAATTGTGCGCTTGTCCGTTTTAACGGCGGAAACACGCCCTTCACCTTCAAACGCTACTGTTTTTTCTTCAAGATATAAATTTATACCGGCAGCGGCAACAGGTTTTGCGGCAAGCTCTGCCATTTCCAAATCAAGCATCTGCGGCAGAATGCGGTTCTGCATTTCCACAACGCTTACCTTAACGCCTATTTTGTTAAACTCCTCCGCCAGTTCCATGCCGATAAAGCCCGCGCCTACTATAACAACATCCGTAACATTATGGACGGCAATTTCTTCTTTAACTTTTAAAACTTCCCAAGGGAACCAGAAGTTATGGATGCCTTCCAAATCAGCACCCGGCACCGGCAGGCGCACCGGCGTTGCCCCAGTGCCAAGCACAAGCACATCGTAAGGCATTTCTGTAACTTCGCTGTTTTTCCTGTTCAGCACAGTAACCGTTTTTGCCGCGCGGTTAACCTTCTGCGCCTCGTGCCCTGTTAAAACATCAATGCCCTTAACTTTTTTAAAGTAATCTACATCGCGCGCAATGCCCTGCGGCGTATGCGTAAATTCATCAAATTTTTTAACTTCGTCACCAATATAATAAGGAAAACCGCACGCACCGTAACTTACAAGTTCTCCGCGTTCAATAACCGTAATTTCCGCATCTTTATCCCTGCGGCGCAAGCGCGAAGCAGTTTTCATTCCTGCCGCCACACCGCCGATAATTAAAACTTTTTTGCCCATATACTTCCACTCCTTCCGTTTACAAATCCTATACTTATATTATATCATCATATCCTTATAAAAAATGTCCTGTTTTAATGAATACATCACTAAAACAGGACTTTTTGCTGTTATTTATTTTTTAATAGTTGCTTATTCCTGCTCAACTTCGATATTGCCGCCACGCAGCACAACTTTTACTTTTGTGCCGCTGCCAATTTCACCGGCAACAATTTTCTTGCCGAGAATGTTCTCAACGGTATGTACAATAAGGCGTTTCAGCGGGCGCGCGCCAAAAGCTGGGTCAAAGCCTGCGCCTGCAAGGTATGCCACAGCTTCGTCGCTGGCGGTAAGCGTAATTTCCAGCTGTTTCTGCAGCCTGTCGCTGAGCTCTTTAAGGATGAGTTTAACAATATCCTTAATCTGTTCTTCCTGCAAAGCCTTAAATACTACAATATCGTCAACACGGTTCAAAAATTCCGGGCGGAAGAAACGCATCAGCATGCTCTGTACTTCTTCGCGCGTTACTTCGCCTTTTTTCTGCATAATTTCAGCAGAACCGAGGTTGCTGGTCATAATAATCAGCGTGTTTTTAAAATCGACAATGCGTCCCTGCCCGTCAGTCAGGCGGCCGTCATCAAGCACCTGCAAAAGTACATTAAATACATCGGCATGGGCCTTTTCAATTTCGTCCAGCAAAATTACGCTGTACGGACGGCGGCGCACTGCTTCTGTAAGCTGGCCGCCTTCGTCATAGCCAACATAGCCCGGAGGCGCACCGATTAAGCGCGAAACGGTGTGTTTCTCCATGTATTCGCTCATATCAATACGAATCATGTTGCGTTCGTCGTCAAACAAAATTTCTGCCAGTGCTTTGGCAAGTTCGGTTTTGCCTACGCCGGTAGGCCCAAGGAAGATGAACGAGCCAATCGGGCGGTTGGGGTCTTTAATGCCTGCGCGCGCGCGGATAACCGCTTCGCTTACGGCTTTAACCGCTTCGTCCTGCCCTACTACACGCTGATGCAGGCGTTCTTCCAGATGAATGAGTTTTTCGCGTTCGCCGCCGTTTAAGCGTGCAACCGGGATACCCGTCCAGGTGCTTACAACTTTGGCAATGTCTTCTTCGTCAACTTCTTCTTTTAAAAGTACGCCGTCTTTGTCTTCGGAATCACCTTTGGCAAGGCGCGCCAGTTCTTTTTGCAGTTCCGGCAGGCGGCCGTATTTAAGCTCTGCCAGTTTGTTCAAATCGTAGTTGCGTTCTGCCGTTTCCATGTCGTGCTTAACGGCGTCAATTTCCTTTTTAACTTCGCGCACACGGCTGATGGCAGCTTTTTGTGCTTCCCAGCGTTTAACAAGCTCATCGTTGGATTTTTTAAGCTCTGCCAGTTCTTCTTCTATTTTGGCAAGGCGGTCTTTGCTCTGCTCGTCGTCTTCTTTCTTTAAGGCCTGTGCTTCAATTTCCAGCTGCAAAATGCGGCGTTTGCTTTCGTCAAGCTCGGCAGGCAGGCTGTCGATTTCGGTACGCAGGCGTGCTGCTGCTTCGTCCACAAGGTCTATTGCCTTATCCGGCAAAAAGCGGTCATTAATATAACGATTGCTTAATACAGCCGCTGCAACAAGGGCGGCGTCTTTAATGCGAACTCCGTGGTGCACTTCGTAGCGTTCTTTTAAGCCGCGCAGAATGGAGATGGTATCCTCAACATCCGGCTCTTTAACCATAACGGGCTGGAAACGGCGTTCCAGAGCGCTGTCTTTTTCGATATATTTGCGGTATTCGTTCAGCGTGGTTGCACCAATGCAGCGCAGCTCGCCGCGGGCAAGCATCGGTTTTAAAATATTGCCTGCGTCCATGGCGCCTTCGGCAGCACCGGCACCAACAACGGTGTGCAGTTCATCAATAAACATAATAATCTGCCCGCCGGATTCGGATACCAGTTTCAAAACTTTTTTCAGGCGTTCTTCAAACTCGCCGCGGTATTTGGCACCGGCAACAAGGGCAGCCAAATCCAGTGCGTACAGAGTTTTGTTTTTAAGGCTTTCCGGAACGTCGCCTGCCACAATGCGGCGGGCAAGGCCTTCTACAATGGCGGTTTTGCCAACGCCCGGCTCACCAATCAAAACAGGGTTGTTCTTTTTGCGGCGCGAAAGAATTTCAACCACGCGGCGGATTTCTTCATCCCTGCCGATAACAGGGTCAAGCTTGCCTTCTTTTGCTTTGGCGGTTAAATCCTGCCCGTATTTTTCAAGCGTCTGTTTCTTTTCGTCGCCTTCAGCACTGTTTGTGTAAGCCATATACAGGCCTTCGGCCTTGTTTTTGGTAATGCCGTATTTTTTCAAGAGCGCGGTAACATCGCTGTCGCCGTCACTGGCAAGGGCACCAACCAAATGGCAGATGTTAACTTCGCCCTGCCCTGCGTTCTGCGCTGCAATAGCCAGCACGCGGGCTGCGCCGGTACTCATCATAAGCCCTCTGTCCTGCCCTTTTACGGAAGGTATTTTCTGCACAAGGCGTTTTGCCTCTGCAGTAAAGGTGCCGGAATCAGCGCCGGCATTTTTAAGCAGGAACGGGAAAAAACCTTCACTTCCGGCCAGCGCAACTAACAGATGGGCGCAGGTCAGTTCCTGGTTATAATTTATAACAGCCTGCTGCTGAGCAGCTTCCAATATGCTTTTTACTTCTTCACTGTAGCGTTCATTCATAGCGCTAACCTCCTTCAAACTGTATAAACAGTAAAATATTTTACATAAATTTTTATGTGAAATACGCAGGGAAACCGCTTCCGGCGGCGAATATGCAAGTAAATGCTTTTTTCACGGAGGATATTTTATGAATACATCCATGATTGTATACCGTCTTTTTGACGTTGCCGACGAAATTGACCTTGATTTGGTGCAGGCCCTTTGGACAAGCCGCAACAAAATCGCTTCCAGGCTCCGCCTGGACCGTATATCTTTTAAGGACCCGCCGGTTCTTGTTGAGCTTGGTTCCCATGATATGAAGCTGGGCAATGGTACTTACCTTACCGAAGTTAAAGCCCGCATTTTTGATTTAGGCGTTATCAGCCTTATTCTGCGTATTCATTTTGAAGATGATGTAACCTTTGATGAATACATGGATATGTCTATTGTCAGCGAAAACATGCCGGAAGACGAAATCCGTTCTTACCTTGACGCCGTTTTGGAAACCATCCGCCCGGCGTGCAGCAATGAGCGTGTTTCCGACTTTGACGAAGATTTTGTAGTTTATTATTTTCAGGACAAAGTGCCCGAAAACTGGGATATTGTGCCGCTGCTTTTGAAAGACCGCACGCCAGTAAGCCCGGAAACCCGCGCCGAAACACTGGCCAACAGGTTTACCTACGCCGACGACGTATGCTACCTTGCGTGGGATTCCGCCGTTGTGTATGACCCCAGCGGCAGCCTTGACGTGCCCGACCTTCTGGAATTTGCCAACGCCCAGTTTCTGGAACTGCGCTACTACGACAATGCGCTTAACGAAGCCATTGACCGCACTTACGACGAGCTGGAAGCCGCCGAAAAAGGCAGCACCGGCAGCCGCCAGACAAGCTACCGCAAAATACGCGGCAGGCTGATGGAACTGATGGCCGATGTCAGCACGCTGACAAGCAATATCAACAATGCTTTGCAGGTTACGGAAGATATTTTCTACGCGCGCATTTACACGCGCTATCTCGACCTTCTGCGTGCTTCGGTTTGGAAGGATAACATTGAAAACAAAATGCTTGTCATTCAGCGCAGCTACAATCTTCTTAACGAAGAAGTATCCATGTACCGTTTTGAATATATCGGCATGAGTGCCGTTACGCTTTTGGCAATTATTTTACTTTTAATAATTTACCTTGCTGTGCGTTAACAGCATATTTATTAACAGGGGCATTTTTCTGCTCCTGTTTTATATTATAGCAACAAAAGTCAAAAAGTCAAATATTTTTTGTATGTTTTTTTGATAATTTTTTTCGTTATTTTAACTTGACAAATTGACGCTGCGGAAGCAAAATATACACATTACTTTATTTTTTGAGAGGGGAAAGAAAATTATGACACCATCATCAATTTTGAAAGGAACTGCTGTACTGCTTTTTTTGCAGGGCGTCAGTACGGTTGCGCTTAATTTATGCGGCATTAAATTTCCGCCTGCGCTGCTGGCAATGATTCTGCTGCTGGTACTTTTGCTCAGCGGCATTATAAGGGTGCGTACCATTGAAGATGTCTGCAATATTTTAATAGAAAAAATGGGCATGCTCTTTTTACCGGCAGGCGTAAGCATTTTGCTGTATCTGGATGTTATTCTTGCAGAAAGCACCGCCATTGTGGCTACCGTTATTATAAGCAGTTTTATGATACTGATTGTAACGGCTGTGTTTTTAAACTTTATGCTTAAAAGTAAAGGCGGTGCCGGAAAATGACTTTTTTACCCGAAGCCTTCATCCAATCGCCGCTGTTTGGCATTGCCCTTACCATTGTTGTTTATGTAATATGCGAAATTATTGTAGATAAATTTGAACTGAACATTATTCCTCCGTTTGTGCTGGCGTGCCCGATGATAATTGCCTTTATTTATTTTCAGGAGCCGTATATTACATACGAGGACTACGAAACAGGCGCAGGCTTTATCAACTTTCTGCTCGGCCCTGCCACCGTGGCGCTGGCCCTGCCGCTGTACAACAACAGGCGCATTATAAAAGAAAACCTGCCGGTAATTATAAGCGGCATTCTTGTTGCCACCGTTACAGGCATAGTCAGCATCTTCATTTGCGGCAAAATGTTCGGCGCAAGCAGCCAGGTGCTGCTTTCCATGATTCCCAAATCCGTAACAACGCCTATTGCCATGGATATTTCTTCCGCTATCGGCGGTATTCCGGCGCTTACGGCCGCCTGTGTAATTTTTACAGGCATGCTTGGTGCTACCTTTAACCACAAAATTTTAGAGGCTTTAAAAATTAAAAACAACATTGCCATCGGCCTTTCCATAGGCGCTTCCAGCCACGGTCTCGGCACCAGTGTCTGCGCCGGCAAAAATGCCCTGCAGCTGGCAATCGGCGGCGCTTCCATAGGTCTTACCGGCATAGCAACTTCCATTTTGGCTCCTATTCTGCTGCCGTTTATGGAAAGCTTATTTTAAAATCTAACACTATATACGCAAAAACGGTATTGCCATAAATGGCAATACCGTTTTTTTATTTTGCGGGCCTTGTTAAATTTATGCCGCACAGCTTCATGCCGCGCTCATATTTGCTGTGGTTTTCCGGTGTTACAGGCACCAGGTTTGCAATCTGCCCTGCATAGGCAAGCAGGTCTTCTTTGGTACCGCTTTTAATTTCCAGTTCCGTTTCGTTAACGGCACATTCATTTCCGGTTATGCCGGAAACAATTTTGCCGCGGTCAACCGCCAGTTCCACAGTTGTAGCCGCGCTTATTTTAAGCAGGCACAACCTGCGTTCAACATCAACGGTAAACAGTTTTACAAGCGGCTCACCGGCAATAAGTTTTTCCAAATCCGTATCAAAACCTTCTTCTTTAAACCCCTGCAAAACAGGCTTGCCGTCAGGCAAATCAACATTATATTCGTTGCGGCTGGAAAACCCGCCGTGAGCTTCTTTTTCCGTTTTAATGGTGGCTTCGTATTTAGTGCCGTTTTTGCGCACACGGTAAGCAATGCCGCTGTGCATCAGTTTAAAAGACGGCGTATCATAATACGAAGTTTCAAGGTGGTGTACGGCTTCGCTGCCGCCGATAATTTTATCCGCTACAAGCGGAGAAGCAAGCAGTTTTTGCAAAGCCTCCGCCCCAATATTAAGTTTTATTTCAATTTCTGCCGGCATTTTTACACTCCTTTTAGGCGATTGAGCCTCTCAGTTCGGTAAAAATAACTTTACCTTCATCAAGACTATACACAGTAGGTTCAAGTTCACGCAAATCCTCCGTGCGCCAGCCTTTATGCTGCTCCTCCAAAAGTTTAAGCGCTTCTTCAAGGCTTTCTGCCGCCACAATGGCAATGGCATCAAGGTAAAATTCCGTGTTAACGCAGGGTTCCTGTATCATGCTGTGGCTATGGTAGGTTTTGTTATGGCGCCATACATAAAGTTTCATAAACGCACCTTCTTTCCGTGTTCTTTTAAATTAATTATAAACTTTTATCGCCGCCGCGGCAACTTTTAAGGGCACACGCTTTAAAAATTTGCCTTAAAACAGCAAAAACCGCCGGAATAAACCCGGCGGCACTTTGCCATGAATATTAAAATTAATCTCTTAATTTAGCTTTGTAGGCTTCGCCAACTTTTTCCACAACATTTTTAATAACGGCATCAATTTCTTCATCCGTTAAAGTACGGTCGTCTGCCTGGAAAGTTAAGTTGAACGCCATAGATTTGTAACCTGCTTCCACCTGTTTACCGGTGTAAACGTCAAATACTTTTACCTGTTTCAGCAGGCTGCCCGCGTTAGCGCGGATAACTGCCTCCAGTTCTTCCATGGCAACCTCCAGCGGTACAACAACCGCAATATCGCGCGAGGTTGCAGGATATTTGGGCAGATGTACAAACTGCGGCACATGGGATGCACTTGCAACAAGCGGTTCAACTTCCAGTTCCAGCACGCATACGCTGCCGTTAAGGCCGTAGTTTCCGGCAACGGTCGGGTGCAGTTCGCCGAACCAGCCAATTACCCTGCCTTCGTATTCAACGGCACAGCTCTTGCCGGGGTGCAGGTAAGGCTGAGCCACCGGCACATATTTTACACCTGCAATCTGCAAATTTTCCAAAAGGCCTTCCACTGCGCCCTTCATATCGTAAAAATCAACTTCGTCTTTGGTTTCAGTCCAGTTAAGGCTGCTGCGTCTTCCGGCAAGTACGGCACATAAAACCGGTTTTTCCTCCGGCAGTTCTTTAAGCGGCAGAGCCTTGGGCAAAAATACCTTGCCGATTTCAAAAATCTTAACGGATTCTGCCTGGCGGGCCTGGTTATAAGCTGCTGTATTAAGCATACCCGGCAGCATGCTGGTGCGCATTACCTTAAATTCATCGCTCAGCGGGTTCATAAGTTCAATAGCGCCGCGGCGGCTGTCTGCTTCGTCCAGCAGGATTTTATCAAAAGAATTGGGGTTAATGAAGCTGTAAGTCATAACTTCATTCAAACCGGCAGCAACAAGATAATCCTCAATTTCTTCGCAGACATCGTCAATTACAGCCTGACGGCCCTGTACCAGCGGCAAATCCGGATTATGCGATTCAATCTTGTCATAAGAATGCATTCTGGCAATTTCTTCGCTGATATCGGCGTCGCAGCTGATATCATAACGCCAGGAAGGAGCGGTAACGGTTAATACGCCGCCGTCGTATTCCACGCCGAACTGTAATTTTTTAAGAATATCAACCATTTCTTCAGCGGCAATTTCCACACCGATACGGCTGTTAATAGCCTGCGGCGTTACGCGGATAACGGCAGGTTTAACTTCTTCCGGATAATCTTCTACAATGCCGCAAACCGTTTCGCAGGCACCCATCTGTTCCAACAGGTGTACGGCGCGGTTTAAAGCATTATGGTTCAACACCGTATCAACGCCGCGTTCAAAACGGCCGGAGGCTTCACTGCGCAGCCCCAGCGCTTTGGAAGTACGGCGGATGGAAGGCCCGTTAAAGGTTGCTGCTTCCAGCATTACGTTAACGGTTTCGCCGGTAACTTCGGTTTCCAAACCGCCCATAACGCCGCCAAGGCCAACAGCATGGTCGAGGTCGGCAATGGTAATCATGTCAGTGGTTAAAATGCGTTCCTGCCCGTCCAGGGTTACCAGTTTTTCGCCGTCTGCGGCGCGGCGCACAATAAGTTTATGCCCGCCTACCTTGTCATAATCATAAGCATGCATCGGCTGGCCAAGTTCCAGCATTACATAGTTGGTTACGTCAACAACGTTGCTTATCGGGCGCATACCGCAGGCACGCAGGTGTTTCTGCATCCATTCCGGGCTGGGGCCGATTTTAATGTTTTTCAGCACGCGCACTGCAAAACGGCTGCACAAATCTTTAGCGTCAACTTCAATGGCAGCCATATCAGCAGCACTGCCGCCGGCAGCTTCTTTAACGCTCATATCCGGCATGCGCAGTTCTTTGCCAAGCACGGCAGCAGCTTCGCGCGCCAGGCCGATAATATTGGTGCAGTCGCCGCGGTTTGCGGTAAGGTCAATATCAAGCACTACGTCGTCAAGGCCGAGCACTTTTTTAATATCCACGCCAACCGGAGTATCCGGCGGCAGAATGAAAATGCCTTCGCGCTGTTCCGGCAGCAAAAGTTTGGCGTCAATGCCAAGTTCAGCCGCGCTGCACAGCATACCAAAGGAATCAAGGCCGCGCATTTTTGCTTTTTTAAGCGTCATGCCGTTCGGCAGATGAGAGCCGATAACTGCTACCGGCACCATATCATATTGGTGAACGTTCTGCGCACCGGTTAAAATCTGCAGAATTTCCGGCCCGCCGACATCCATCTTGCAAATCCACAGATGGTCAGAATTAGGATGGCGCTCGATATGCGTTACCTTGCCGGTAACAACGCCTTCCAGCCCTTCACCGAGATGGTTTACGCTTTCAACTTCCAGCCCTACGCGGGTCAGTTTTTCAGCCAGCTCCTCAGGAGTGACATCAATATCTACATATTGTTTAAGCCAATCAACAGATGCTAACATGGTACCCCTCCTTATTTAAACTGGCGGATGAACCGCAAATCATTTTCAAAGAACAAACGCAAATCGTCAATGCCGTATTTAAGCATGGCAATACGTTCTACGCCCATGCCAAAGGCATAGCCGCTGGTTTTTTCGGGGTCGTAGCCGCTCATGCGCAGTACGTTGGGGTGTACCATGCCGCTGCCTAAAATTTCCAGCCAGCCGCTGTTTTTGCACACACGGCAACCTTTGCCGCCGCAGATAACGCAGGAAATATCAACTTCCGCACTCGGCTCGGTAAACGGGAAATAACTCGGGCGCAGGCGGATGCTTACGCTGCTGCCGAACATTTCCTTGCAGAAGGTTTCCAGCGTTCCTTTTAAATCGGCAAGGCTGATATCCTTGCCCAGCACCAAACCTTCAACCTGATGGAACATAGGCGAATGGGTTGCGTCATAGTCGTTGCGGTATACGGTGCCCGGCGAAATCATGCGGATTGGGGAATCCGGCACGCTTGCCTGCATTTTGCGCGCCTGCATAGGCGAAGTCTGCGTGCGCAGCAAAATGTCTTCGGTAATATAAAAAGTATCCTGCATATCCCTTGCCGGATGGTCTTTCGGCAGGTTCAACGCTTCAAAGTTATAGTAATCGCTTTCAATCTGCGGCCCTTCCAGAACTTCAAAGCCCATGCGCATAAAAATCTTTTTAATTTCGCGCATCGTCAGCGTAATGGGGTGCAAATGCCCGCACTGCGGTTTGCGGCCGGGCAGCGTAATGTCAACCTTTTCGCTGGCAAGGCGCTGTTTTAATGCTTCAGCTTCCAAAACTTCGGCTTTGGCGTCAATAGCTTCTTCCAAAATCTTTTTTACTTCGTTTACAATCTGGCCGATTTTCGGTCTTTCTTCTGCCGGCAGGCTGCCCATACCGCGCAGGATGTCAGTCATATGGCCTTTTTTGCCAAGATACTTAACGCGCAAATCCTTCAGCGCGTCCACGCTTGCAGCTGTTTCCAGCTCTTTAAGCGCCTGCTCTTTAAGTGCTTGCAGTTCTTCTCTCATACTTAACCTCCCAAAATTCAGCATTCAGGGGCAGGCGGTAAAAATAAAAAAGCCTCCGCCCCTTCAAAGGGGCGAAAGCTGCATAACTTCCGCGGTACCACCCTGTTTTGTACCTCATAACGCCTTAACGCGGCAAACGCCGTTCCTACTTATTTTCAAAACGGATGCTCCAAAGTGAACTTCGGCACAACCTGTATCACTGGGCTTTCAGCCATGGCCCTGCTCTCTGCGTCGCAGTTTATGCCTACTCTCTTTTTCATAGCACAAATTTTATAAATTGACGTGTATTATTATAACACAGCCTTTATTTTGTTGCAAGACGGCGGCGCATGGCTTCAAACATAACTATGCCCCCTGCCACTGCCGCATTAAGCGATTCTGCCCTGCCCTGCATCGGTATAAACACCCTTTTGGCAGCGGCAGCCTTTAAGCTTTCCGAAGCGCCGTAAGCCTCGCTGCCCACAACTATGGCCGTGCGCGCGCCAAACTCCGCCTCATACAGGTTTTGTGCGCCGTCAAGGCAGGTAACCATAATTTCGTAATTGTTTTTATGCGCCCAGCCGGTAAACTCATCTTCCGGCATATCGCACAAAACAGGCA
>OHGZ01001191.1_pt1 | contig 13176 bp, 8 predicted proteins | sample 1567851 | NCBI WGS metagenome assembly OHGZ01 (sample SAMEA3879563, study PRJEB24766) | human gut metagenome | biome: human-associated habitat; feature: feces | place: USA | collected 1985/1987 | reverse complement strand
TCCGGGACTCTGGAACGGTGCGATGGCGAAGTGGAACACGGTCTTCGTCGACGTTCCCGTCACGACATTCTCTCCGGTGAAGGTGGTGCAGGATCTTCTGCGCCCCCAGCACCAATAGGTTTAAGGTTTTGCGGGTGTCTTTCGCCCGTCTTGTCCGGGCCGGCCGGGGAATGCGTTTGTATCTCCCGGCCGGCCCGGATCGTGTCGCGCCGAAGCCGGACTGCCCTTATTGCAGATGCAGGACCAGTTTGTCGAGTCCGAAGAAACACTCCGAGAATCCGGGAGCCGGGGCGACGGCCTCTATCGTCAGCGTGTTTCCGCCCTTGCGGATCTGTCCGTTGCCGAACGCAACCTCTTTGGCGATCAGTTCCGGGGCATGTCCCGGGCCTGCGGCGGCCGCCATTGCGGTGCGGCGGGCCTGCGGTTATACATCTGCTCCATTTGTGCCGGAAATTTGTCAAAATAGGATAAATTGCTGTTCAGTATCCCCGATTGTAGATAATCTTTTTTATATTTGTGCGTTAAAACCGAAAAACAATAATCAAAACTAAATAACGCTATGGAAAACAAACTTCAACAGTTGACGCAGAAGCTCTACGACGAGGGGCTGGAGAAAGGGCGCGCCGAGGCCGACAAGCTGGTGGCCGACGCCAAGGCCGAGGCCCGGAAGATCGTCGCCGAGGCCCGCGCCGAGGCCGAAGAGATCGTCAAAAAGGCGGAGGCCAAGGCCGAGGACGTTTCGAAGAACACCATGACCGAGATTTCGCTGGCCGGCAAGCAGGCCGTCGGCAGAATCAAGTCGGAGATCGCCTCGCTGATCATCGCCAAGGCTACGGCCCGGGGCGTGAAGGAGGCCGTCGTGGACCCGGCGTTCATCAAGGAGATGCTCGTCGCCGTAGCTAAAAACTGGAACGGTTCCGATTCGGGCAAGGTCGAATTGCAGGCCCTGCTGCCCGAGGGCGAGCGCAAGAAGCTCGACGCGGCGTTCGAGGAGAGTGCGAAGGAGCTGCTCGCCGCCGGTGTCGAGGTGGGCTGGTCGAAGGAGGTGAAGACCCCGCTTTCATCGCACGACGATTGGTTATATTGGCTTCCGAAGATGTAGGACTGGCAAACCCCAATGCCTTGCTTTTAGCCAACGCTTGCTTCGATGCTGTACAAAATATAGGGTGGCCGGAGAGCCGCATCATCATGGCCGAAACAACAATCTATCTGGCTAGTTCACCCAAAAGCAATTCGGCCTACATGGCGATAAATCAAGCACTGGAAACAGTGAAAGCAACAGGAAACCTTCCTGTTCCGTTACATCTTAGGAATGCACCGACACAATTGATGAAAGAGTTGGAGTATGGAAAAAATTATAAATATGCACACGATTATACGGGTAACTTCGTCAATCAACAATATTTACCAAACGAGTTGAAAGACAATAATTGGTGGAAGCCTCAGGATAATGTTGCGGAGAACAAGCTAAAAGATCATCTAAACAAGCTATGGAAAGACCGATACAAATAATCTGTCGAAATGCTATCTCGGGCTAACAAATAGCCATCATTTTGTAAATTTTTGTAACAAAATATTTCAAGGCGCAGAAAAACTAAGAAAAAAAGAATTACTTTTGTAATCTATCAAAACCAAATTATACCAAACTACTAAACAAAGACGTTATGAAGAAGCACAATTTCTATGCAGGCCCTTCTATTCTGAGCGAATACACCATTAAAAACACAGCGGATGCCGTTCTTAATTTCGCAGATACAGGTCTGTCTCTGTTGGAAATTTCACATCGTAGCAAAGAATTTACAGCGGTTATCGAAGAAGCTAAAACCCTAGTAAAAGAGTTGCTCGAAGTCCCTGCCGGATATGATGTCCTATTTTTAGGTGGAGGGGCCAGCATGCAATTCTGTATGGTTCCATATAATTTGTTGAACCGTAAAGCTGCTTACCTCGAAACCGGAACATGGGCTGTAAATGCAATCAAAGAAGCTAAATTGTTCGGAGAAGTAGATGTCGTCGCTTCTTCGAAAGAAGCCAACTTCTCTTATATCCCCAAAGGATATACTGTCCCCGATGATGTTGATTATTTCCACTTTACCTCCAACAACACGATATACGGAACAGAAATGCGATTTGACCCAGACGTAAATGTACCTCTTGTAGCCGATATGTCTTCCGATATTTTCTCCCGACCTATCGACGTTTCCAAATATAACGTCATCTACGCCGGAGCTCAAAAAAATTTAGCCCCTGCCGGAGTTACTATCGTGATTGTCAAAGAAGAGGCTCTCGGACATGTAGACCGGGCTATCCCCACCATGCTCGACTATCGCACCCACATCAAAAAAGGATCGATGTTCAATACGCCTCCCTGTCTCCCCATCTACTCGGCATTGCAGACCTTGAAATATTATAAGGAGATGGGAGGTATCAAAGAGATGGAAAAACGTGATTTGGAAAAAGCAGCGATCCTCTACGATGCTATCGATTCCAGTAAAATTTTCGTCGGAACAGCAGCTCACGAAGATCGCTCCATCATGAATGTCTGCTTCGTTATGAAAGAAGAATATAAAGACCTCGAAAGTGAATTTATCGAATTTGCTTCCTCACAAGGCATGGTAGGTATTAAAGGACACCGTTCGGTAGGTGGATTCAGAGCTTCCATTTATAACGCTATGCCTAAATCGAGTGTCGAAGCCCTCATAGCTACCATGAAAGAATTTGAAAAGAAACACTAATATAGAAAAACCATGAAAGTATTAGTTGCTACTGAAAAGCCATTTGCCGCCGTTGCAGTAAATGGAATCAAAGAAGTTCTCGACAACGCAGGTGTCGAAATGGTTCTTTTGGAAAAATACCCCGATAAAGCCGCTCTACTAAAAGCAGTCGAAGATGTTGAAGGCCTCATTGTGCGCAGCGATATCGTCGATGCCGAAGTTTTTGACGCTGCCCCAAAATTAAAAATCGTAGTACGTGCCGGAGCGGGTTATGACAATATCGACCTCAACGCGGCTACTGCCAAAGGAGTATGTGTAATGAACACTCCCGGACAAAACTCCAACGCTGTGGCCGAGCTCGTGTTCGGTATGACTATCTTAATGATACGAAATCATTTCAACGGAACATCGGGTACGGAATTGAAGGGGAAAAAACTAGGAATCCATGCCTACGGACAAGTAGGTCGTAATGTGGCCCGTATCGCCAAAGGATTCGACATGGAAGTTTATGCATTCGATCCTTATTGCCCCGACGATGTGATGAAAAAAGACGGTGTAACGCCTGTCGCATCGGCCGAAGAGCTTTATAAAACATGTCAATTCGTATCGCTGCATATCCCGGCTACGACCGAAACGAAGCAATCGATCAACTACTCGTTGCTTTCGCTTATGCCCAAAGGAGCTCTTCTCATCAACACGGCGCGTAAAGAGGTGATATATGAAGAAGATCTGGCACGCATACTCGAAGAACGTACCGATTTTCACTATGTAGCCGATGTTGCACCGACTATTGCCGACACTTTAAAAGAGAAATTCGGCAACCGAGTATTCTTCACTCCGAAAAAAATGGGAGCCCAAACCGCCGAAGCGAACATCAATGCAGGTATCGCTGCCGCCCGACAATCGGTCGGATACCTAAAAGACGGTATAGATAAGTTCAAAGTCAATAAATAACATTGTTGACATATTTCCGAATCCCCTAAGTACGTTCTTAACAACACGTGTACTTAGGGGATTTATTCTTCACCAACAACATCATTCAACTATGCTCAACAGAATAAATACCTTTCGTTGGCAATCCATCACCGAAACCCTTTTGAATGCGCTCAAACGATTTCCGGTCGCAGCAACAGCAACAATCGGGTTGTGTATTTCTCTGCTATTACTCGTTAACCTCCCCTATGAGCAATTAAAAGGAAGCATACTCTACGAACCCTCCTATTGGTACGTATGGGTAGGAGCATTACCTCTCGCTGCAAGTATCGTCCTCTGCTTCGAGAACCGTTTGAACCCCACTATACGACATTCAGTATCCCTACTCGCTGTACTATTATGGAGCTTGTACGGCTACATTTCGAACGATACTCCCGAACATTTCTTCGGGGCACTTGCTTTCATAGCTCCTATCGTAACATTTTTTTCGTCCTTATTTTGGGCTGCCTTTTTGAAAAAGGACACCGATACCTCTTTTTGGAATTTCTCCTATCTGTTGTGTATTCAAATACTAACAGGTTTACTTTTTGCATCGGTCTTGGCAGCCGGTCTCTCTCTGGCGTTATTTTCTACCGATACTCTGTTCGGCTGTGAATTCAAAAGCGAGATGTATTCAAACATACATGTACTTTGCTATACCTTGTTCTTTCCTTTCTATCTGCTAGGCAACATTCCTATCGCCTCGATAACCGAAACAAAGACGCGTTCGTTTGCCCAAGCATGGAAAATCCTAGGTTTATATATACTATTACCCCTCCTCATACTCTACGGAACAATCCTTTATGCCTATTTAATAAAAATCATAATTCAGTGGCAACTTCCCGATGGTTGGGTCTCCGCACTAGTCTCCATTCTCACCATAGGCGGAACAATCACCCTTTTTATACTATATCCGTTATGCATACAAGAGAATCGTCCTTTGAAATTTTTCAGGCAATGGTTCGGCATACTGCTTCTCCCACTATTAATCTTAATGACTGTCGGTATAATCCGCCGCTTTCAAGACTATGGTATCACGACTAACCGCCTATACATACTGCTGCTCAACTTTTGGTGCTATACGACTGCCTTGTATACCATTTTTACATCTGGTAAAAAAATAAAAATCCCGTTCATCTCATTTATTCTTCTTTTCCTCATCTCATCAATCGGCCCGTGGAGATTCAGCGAAATTACCCGGTATACCATGCACAAGCGGATAGATACACTCATTCAAAATAACAAACTCGGGACAAACAATCTTCTTACATTCGACAGTTTAGAAACCCAGTGCACCCAGCTCGACTCTATTGATGCCACCCGACTACAAGATGACCTTCTCTATCTCACAGAGAATTATGGGGCAAAAGATATACAAGTCTGGTTCACCGATTCCGTTTCCTCGATGCAATTTTCCAAACTCACACAAGGGATAACATCTGCATTGAATCGCTCACAGGAAAATCATCGCATCTATTTTTCCTACTACCAATCGGATTCTTACGAAGGCAAAAACATAAATATAAAAGATTACCAATACGCCCTGTTTTTCGATGAAAATTCAAATATCCGAACGAACAACGGCAATGTAGAAATATTGGGGCCAGACAGTACCGTTGTCGCCGTTTATCCGCTAGTCGACCTACTAAAAAAACAAAACTACAAAGTAAATCCCAACGACACAGTTTGGTCTTTCCGAGGCAACAATACATACATACTTCCTCTGTCTTTGGACGGCTATATGAACAACCCGCAAGAAATTGGAGGGTTATATATTAAAGGCATCGTTTTTTACAATCCATAAAATAAAGGGGCTGCTTTTCAAGGCAGCCCCTTTATTTTATCGTAGAAAAACTATATTATTCCTTATTGTCACCCATCAGTCCTTTCCAAACCATTGCAGACAACGCAGATCCGAAAAACGGCGCTACAATGAACAACCACAACTGTGAAAGAGCTTCTCCTCCTGCAAACAGGGCCGGAGCAATACTACGAGCGGGATTTACCGATGTTCCCGTAATAGGGATACACACAATATGAACCAACACCAAAGTAAGACCGATAGCCAATCCTGCGAAATTGCCCGCTCCTTTTTTCTCATCGGTCGCACCCAATACCACCAATACAAAAATAAACGTAAAGATTGTCTCGGCGATGAATGCCTGTAACATTTCTCCGTCTCCAAAACTATTGGCTCCCGTCGTAGTCACTCCCGATGAACCGCCCGTAGAAACCAAAGCATAAATAATAGACGATCCAATAATCGCTCCGATTATCTGAAAGACCATATACATGGCGGCATCCTTCCCGTTCATTCGTTTAGACAACCATACACCCAACGTAATAGCCGGATTGATGTGGCAACCCGATATACCGCCAATCGTATAAGCCATAGCAATCACAGAAAGGCCGAATGCCATAGCAACGCCCAACGTTCCTACTCCCGCACCGCAAGCAGCTGCTATATTGCCCGCAAATACAGCACTTCCACAACCCATCAACACGAGTACCATAGTACCCACCATCTCTGCCAAATACTTTTTCATGATTTTAATGTTTTTCTGGTACAATATGCACCTATTAGCAAATTTGTTAATAAACTATATAACCATTTAAGGTTTTCTATTACAAAGGAAAAAATAAATTTTGAACTTCCCAAAGATTTCTATTTTTTCGTATTTTTGGAATCATTTTCAAATAAGCGATAATCTACAAACAAGAGGACTATCATCAAATATCAAATTAATTATACGATTATGAAGATAACAGAAATTACAAATGGTATACATTATGTAGGAGTAAATGACCGGTGTAAATATAAATTCGAAAATCTTTGGCCGCTTCCATACGGAGTATCCTATAATGCTTACTTGATAACCGATAAAAAAAATGTATTAATAGATACCGTAGATGCCGCTTATACCGATAGACTACTCGACAACATAACCAAAATTATCGGGGACGGGAAAATAGATTATCTCATAATCAACCACATGGAGCCGGATCATTCTGCCTCGATACAATTTATTCGTCAAAAATATCCTCAAATGACAATTGTAGGCAATATCAAAACCCTCGAAATGGTCAAAGGATATTATGGAATAGACGACAATACTCTTTGTATTAAAAACGGAGAATCCTTGTCTATCGGGAAAAGGACTCTCACATTTCATCTTACGCCGATGGTTCATTGGCCCGAGACAATGATGACCTACGTTAACGAAGACAAATTGATTTTTTCAGGGGATGCCTTCGGCTGCTTCGGTACTTTGGACGGAGGCATTACAGACAGTCAATTAAACACGGATAAGTATTGGAGCGAAATGGTGCGTTACTACTCCAATATCGTGGGGAAATACGGGCCAGCCGTACAAACGGCACTGAAAAAACTATCCGACATAGAAATCAAAACGATTTGTTCCACACACGGACCCATATGGGAAAAAGAAATAACCAGAGTCATTGGCATTTATGATCGCCTCAGTCGATATGAAGGTGAACCGGGTGTTGTTATCGCTTATGGCAGTATGTACGGGCATACCGAACAGATGGCCGAAGAAATAGCTCGTGAACTAGCAGCCAACGGAATCAAAGAGATTGTACTCCACAATGTTTCCCACGAAGACCCATCGTATATCCTCCAAAACATATTCCGCTACCGGGGGCTCATTATAGGCAGCCCTACTTATTCTAACAGATTATTTCCGGCAGTCGAAACCCTCACCGAAATGATTGCTACACGGGATATCAAGAATCGCACGTTTGCCTATTTCGGTTCTTTCACTTGGGCCGGTGCGGCAGTAAAACACCTCGCCGCATTCGCCGAATCCATGAAATGGGAAACTATCCCCTGCTGTATAGAAATGAAACAAAGCATTACTCCGGCTATAAAGGAGCAATGTAGAAACCTTGCACAAGAAATGGCAGCTCGGTTAACTCGATGATTCAACAAATCCAATAAAAGAACGGGAAAGAATAAAATTCTTTCCCGTTCTTTTATACTCAAAATCATTTCTATTAACTATCACTTTTTCTGAACAAACGTTTATACCACGGAATAACATATTCCGACCGCGAAGAAGCATATCCATAACCATATTTTCTGCTACCATATTGGCGATATGAATAAGTCCTTGAATTCATATTCACATCATTCAAAATAAGATAAACCGGCACATTGATACGCTTATTGTCAATCCATGCATTCAACATCTCGATCGACGCTTTATTCGTATAATTAGCCCTCGCTACATAAATAACCACATCGATAGCCCGGGTCAACAAAAATGAATCGGATACCATACCCAATGGTGCTGTATCCAAAATCACATAATCATAATGGGATCGTGCATAATCGACCAACTGCTCAAAACGAGAACTCATCAACAATTCGTTCGGATTAGGAGGAACAGGCCCTGCCGGCAAAACGTCCAAATTAGAATCAATTCCAGAAGATTGAATAAGAGCCGAAAGATCAGAATCTCCACCCGACAAATAGGTAGTAACACCCCTCATATTGGACATTTGGAAATGCTGAGCCAAACGAGGACGTCGTATATCCACACCTATCAGAAGCACCCGTTTTCCCGTTAGGGCAAAACTCAAAGCCATATTGCAAGAAACGAATGTCTTTCCTTCATGCATTACCGACGATGTTACCGCTATCACCTTTTTCTCTGGACCAGTAAGGACAAACTGTAAATTATTCCTCAACAATCGGAATAGTTCGGCAATGGGCTCCACACTCTTTTTCTCAACCACAAAAAATTTATTTCCCGGCTTCTTAGATATCTCAGCCAAAACAGGTATGGAAGTAAGACGTTCTAGCATTTTCTTATCTTTCAACACAGGGAATAACAACATTCTGAGGTAAATCACAAATGCCGGCAACAAAACGCCCAATAAAACAGCAGCACAAAGCAGCAATATTTTCTTAGGAGAAACTGGTTCTCCCGTAGAATCCGGATCGTCGATAATGCGTGCTACCGGTACGGTCATACTTTTGGCCAATGCATTCTCTTCTCTTTTTTCCAACAAGAATACATACAGATTATCCTTTATCCTTTGCTGACGCATAATATCGGATAATTCCCGCTCGTATTGAGGTACGTTCTTAATCTTGTCTTCGATAATCTTATCCTGACGGGATAAATCTCTCTTTTTAATTTCTACTCCTTTACGAATGCTTTCGACACCTTTCAGTACCAATGACCTTTGAGTCTGTATATCTCTCGTCAACTCAACGATAACAGGATTGGATTCCGATGATGAATGTAATAATCTTTCTCGTTGTTGCAGACTTTTATTATATTCTCCTATTAATTTAGCTAAATCTTTATCGTCAATTCCCAACGCAGGAATGGGCATATATTCATTTTGAGGTATCGATAAAAATTTCTCTACATAATCGACAAGGCTTTTCTGCAACTCCAACTCGGCCAACTTCTCATCGGTAAATCCGGTTTGCTCCAAATATAATTTCGCCTCAGACGAAATATCAATCAAATTATTATGACGGCGATATTCTTCTACTCGCGCCTCTACAACCGATAAATCTTTTGAAATAGAATCCAAACGAGCATCAATAAACTGTTGCGTTTTTTCAGTCCCTTGATTTTTTTGCTTGGCCGCATCGATATTATAAAAATCGACCAGTGTTTTTATAAAATCCTCACCCGCTTTTATTACCGGAGTTCGGTATACGACCTTCAAAATCGTTGCATCTTTCGAAGCAAAAGCCACTGTCAAATTTCCGGCAATAGACTTACTCACGCTTCTCGGATTCGATAAAGATATATTCAACGTTTTATCCACGGTAGGAATCGTATCGCCAGTATATCTTAGTCGGATAAATCCCTTGTGAAAAGGTATGGAATATGGAAAAGTTTCGACCGTAGTGTTACAAATTTCTACCTCATCGCCCCTCACATTTCGAGTCTTCGCCTCCAAATGGAATACTCCGTTTTGCGGTTTTATTCTAATATTCAAAGAAGCCTTTAACGAACGCACATCAATCGAATCAAGAACTGCTTCTATCGGAGTCTCTTCATACAATGGAACATTTCTCAAAAAAGAATTCCAAGAATAAGACGTGTACAAATTAAGAGCTTCGACGACATCTGTAATCTGATTTTTCGAACGTAAGACTTCTATTTCATTATCTATATTTTTCTTATAGGAAGATAGTCCTAGGCTTTCCAATAATATATTGCTGTTATCTCCTTTATTGTCTTGAATATATACTGCAGATGTGACCTCATAAACCGGAGTCTGCCTGAAACAATAAAACATTACCGCCACAGCAAGTACGACCACGCTGGCCACAAACCATTTCCAATATGAAATACATTCTAAAAAGAAGCCCGTAACATCAAATGCCTCTTCCGATGCATTTTTTACAGATGTATTCTGCTTATCTTCCATAAAACTTTTATTTCGAAATACTCCAAGCTGTAATAATAAGGTTAGCGATAGTCAATAAAATTGAAGTCGCGCTAAAAATCAATGAAGTCGTGGGAGGTACGACAACAGCAGAATTGGCTTTGGATTTGTTTGGTTGAACATACAATACATCATTCTGCTGTAAATAAAAATAAGGCGAAGATATCAAATTCTTATCATTCAAATTTATTCTCGCTATACTCTTAGTTCCATCTGAATTTACCCTCACCAACAGCACATTATCCCGGCGACCTGTTATAGCCAAATCTCCGGCCAAAGCGATCGCATCCAATATACTCACTCGTTCGTTTTCTATGGTAAACAATCCCGGTCTATTCACATCTCCTAATACCGATATAGAAAAGTTTTGTATCCACACAGTCACTTGGGGTAGTTCATTCAGATATTCGGGATAAAGGAGTTCTTGAATCAAATGTTCTACCTCCATCTTACTTTTTCCCGCTACGTGAATACGCCCAATCACCGGGAAATCGATATTACCCGCCTGATCAATCAAATAATATTCAACGGCTTTCGATGCATTTCCTCGCAGATAAGCCTCTCCTTGCATCAACCTCTTGTTAAACGGGATAACAACCTCTTGATTCTTAGCCACTACCGATATATCTATAATATCCCCCGGAGCTAAAACAGGAGAAGACTGAACCGTCGCAGCATTCAATACTTCGGCAGGTATATCTTCAATATCAACCATATAGGGAACATTCTTCGAAGAAGAACAAGACGTTATCCCCCAAAGAAGTATCATAAAAAACGTCAAATACAAATATCTCATTATGTGCTCTGTTTCTAAATAATGGCCCAATTATATTGTTCGCCATGCAAAAATAACACTTTTTACATGGCGAACAATATTTTTATCAGAAAAACCACGATTCAAACGCGATTCATGACATTGCACAACAAAGCCCGTTCCCTCTTCACTATCGCTAAACAAAGAGAACGGGCTCAACAATAATTCCCCTTTTTCAGAAATTATATTGAATCATTGCATTGATTCGATTGGCCTGACCATCTTCCCTATTTATATTGGAACGACGACCATAAAGATATTCAAGCCCAATACTACAATCGGGAGTTAAATTATAAAAAGCGTTCCCGACAATATATTGAGCATATCGATAGGAATTTTCCGAGAGCGACCCGGTTTTGCTGTATAATCTACTTTGACTATAAGATGCCGAAATAAAGAATTTTTGAGAGAATGAATACCGTATGCCAGCCACATAGCCTAATGTTTCTGGTGCATAAAGTTTCCCTTGATTATAGGGATCTGGAATCAAATCGAAACCCTTCCCGTTCAAACCGTTCAAGTATCTATCGTATCCTCGTCCATAAACCCCTTGATAATATAGCATTACCTTCGGTGTAATATTAGCTAATCCTGAAAGTTGCACGGCCCAACCCAAAACAGATTTATTTCGAGAGGCCATCAAATCCCGATAGGACAAACCTCGTATAAGACCAGAAACTCGTATATGATTGTTCCCTTCGTTCCAACCATACTGGACATAAAACGGAATATCGGGCATACGCTGACGAATAGCCATATTGTTACCATCACTTAGCGTATAAGTCACCGAAGGTGCTTCGGCCGCCAATGCCACCTGCCAATGTTTACTTAAATCAAGAGTATAACGCAACATAACATTACGCACACTAGTCATACCATTTGGACCTTCATAATCGATTGTAGGAGGAGCTGCTGCGGGATCCACAAAGGTACTCCAAGTCTGTCCGACTAAAAAGCCGCGGGCATTCACATAAGCCTGTCTGAGACGAAAACCGTAATCCTGTCCTCCCCGAAAATCACTTTCTACATAAACGGTATATTTTCCTAATACAGAATTGGCCCCGACTAATTTCAAAAACAGACGTGTGGTAGAAGCATCCATTTGATACTGATTACGTTCCGCCGGATTACGGGGAACAGGGATATCGTATGTCACAAAATCCCGGTTAGGCAGAGCCCCGTCAAAATCATAGGAAGCAGTAGCCTTTACATAACCACCTATACCCAATGCCGCACGCCCTTTACGATCTATCAGCAAAAAACGAGGGGCTCGCGGGTCTTGGAAATGCAATAACCGAGTGTCGTAAAACATCGCCATCAATTCGTCATTCGGTGGGGTTTCCCCCCACAAAAGAATTACTCGAGCCGGCGACTGTGAAGGGCCTTGACAAACACACTCTTCTACAACGACATCGGTCTGTTTATCCATTTTATTATCAGCCTGTACCGATAATAATGCCGTCACCAAAAAACAGGAACAAGAAACAAATAATTTTTTCATACTTTCTTGGGATTTAAACGTTTCATCGATAATTAAAACAACGAGGTACATGAATTGTTGAAACAATCGTAAAAATAAGTACCTTTGTATTTTGAATAAATCCCCATAATTATGGAAACAATTACTTTATTCTTAACCCCCGAATTCGATACGATCAGGGACGAAATGGGCTACGATGAGAACGACGATTTCGATGCCTACGACATTCTATTCCAACAAGGTTATGACGGAGAAATGATAGAAGTAGAAGAAAACGAAATCTTCGAAATCCCAGAGGGGTACATAGCGACCATACAAGCAACGGATACGAACGACGAATTTTATATACTCGACGAGGGAGAAGACGTTTTCGAGAAAGAAGATTTCCAAACAGAAACATTACGAGAAGGACAATATCGATATGATGCCGCCGAGAACATTTTCTGGAAAATCAACGACGAACCAAGCGACCTCTCCTTTTAACTATTTACGATAAAAAGATGAATCCACTTCAACCAGAGATACACCCCCTCGCCCCATTTCTTCCACCCAATGCCCGGCTCCTATTGCTAGGAAGTTTTCCGCCTCCCCGCAAGCGCTGGTCGATGGATTTTTTCTATCCCAATTACACCAACGATATGTGGAGAATTTTTGGGCTTATCTTCTTCGATGACAAAGATCATTTTGTAGATATAGAAAAGAAAAAATTCCGTAAAGACAACATCGAACAATTTCTACGGGAAAAAGCCATTGCTGTA
>OHGZ01001187.1_pt1 | contig 13227 bp, 15 predicted proteins | sample 1567851 | NCBI WGS metagenome assembly OHGZ01 (sample SAMEA3879563, study PRJEB24766) | human gut metagenome | biome: human-associated habitat; feature: feces | place: USA | collected 1985/1987 | reverse complement strand
TGTTTTTTTTTGTTGTAAACTATTGAAGATGTTTTTTTTGTGGATATGGATCTAAGGACCATAATCTATGTATGAAGATATCAATTCGATTAGTTACATCGTATTCTTAAAAAGAAACGAAAGTAGGAGGAAATATGAACAAATCAAAACTATCAGTACGCCAGATGTGCTTGTTGGCTTTATTTTTAGCCATCGAAATCATCATGTATTTAACACCAATTGGATACTTACGTATCAACGCATTAAGTGTTACATTAATGCACGTGCCTGTAATTATCTTGGCTAGTACAATGGGACCTACAGCCGGTGCTTTCTTAGGATTCGTATTTGGTTGTACTTCTGTAATTGGAGCTACAATGACACCTGGAATCACAAGCTTTGTCTTCTCTCCATTTATCACAGTTGGTGGAATTTCTGGTAACTGCTTTAGTACCACGTATTTTGTTGGGTGTGATTGCTGGTTATGTATTTAAATTTGCGAAAAAATACGCAAAGAATACTCCAGTCGCTGCAGGTATTGCAGCAGCTGTAGCGACAGTATGCCACACAATCATGGTATTAGGGATGATCGTTATCTTATTCGGTCCTCAATACTCACAAGCTTTAGGCATTAGCCAAGCTGCATTGAACGGTGTTATGGCTGGTGTCATAGGAACAAATATGATTCCTGAAGTCATCGTAGCTGTTGTTTCAAACATGGCTTTAGCGACTGCATTAAGTTCAAGATACGTTGGAATTGATCAACAATCATAGTCAATGAATAGTGTAACTTTGGTTGCACTATTTTTTTTATTTGGATTATAATAATTTGGGTGATAAAAATGGATTTAAATTGGAAATTAAATAAAACCGAACATATTGTACAAGATGAATGGATCGACTTTCGTAAAGAGTCATTTATTCTTCCAGACGGAAAGGAATTCTCCCCTTTCTATAACTATTCAAGAAGAAACTTTGTCGTGATTATCGCAAGAACAAAAGAGGGTAAGTATATAACAGTTCGTCAATTCAGACATGGTCTAAAAAAAATAACAACTGAATTTTGTGCGGGTGGCATTGAAGGAAACGAACATGAAAGTGCCTTATTAGCAGCTAAGCGTGAACTACAAGAAGAAACAGGCTACGTTTCAGATAACTGGAAACATATATATACAATTCCTGGCAATCCTACAATAGCCGATAATTATGCGTATTTATATTATGCCGATGATTGTGAAAAAGTATCGAATCAGCATCTAGATTCGACAGAATTTTTAGAAGTCAAAGAATATACAGAAGATGAAATCAATGATTTAATTAAAAACAACGAATTTGTTCAACCAATTCATCTAATGGGTTGGCTAATGGTGAAAAAAGGCTTATTATAGGGATATAAAGGAGACTTATAAACATGGAAAAATTAACTAAAAAAGACATTATTTCTAATATTGCCGAAGATTCTCATTTAACTAAAAAAGACATTACTGAAGTTGTTGACTTGGCACTTACACAAATCTTTGAAGGTTTAAGTGAAGGAAAAACGGTAGATCTTGCAGGATTTGGAAAATTTGAAATCACAGAAAGAAAAGCTAGAGAAGGAATTAATCCTCTAACGAAAGAAAAGATTCAAATTGAAGCTAGCAAATCTGTTAAGTTCAAAATTGCCAAAGCTCTAAAAGAAGCAGTTAATAAATAATATCAAAACAAAAAGTATCCCTAGAGATGCTTTTTCATTACCTTCTTCGATCATTACAACTCGTTGTATAATAATCCTTTTTATTTTGATACATTCTTTCATCGGCTAATTTACTTATTTCTTGAACCGAATCAAAATCTTGTTCTGAAGACTTGACGACACCATACGATACAGATATTGAATTGGAGTACTTACCATGCCAATCATGAATAGTCACATCAAATACTTGTAATATAGAATCGATATTCGATACAGATTCTTGAATCAATACGACAAATTCATCTCCACCAATACGATATATTTTTCCATAAGAGGCAAACGCAAACTTCATGCAGTTACTAGCCGCACAAATCAGTTCATCCCCTGCACTATGTCCAAGTGAATCATTGGCTTGTTTTAAACCATTTAAGTCTAAAGCTATATAAGCCCATTCCGTATTTAAATCTAACTTTTCCATATCCGTATTCGAAGTATACATATATTTTTCTTTTTCATACTTCTCTTTTAATACTCTAGAAAGCATTAAAACAAGTAAGCATGAAGCTGAAGTTAGATAAATACCGACAATCAATATCGCAACAATATTACTTGAAGAATTTACAGATTCTTCCATAGTTACGACAACCAAATAATTGCCATGTTTTCGAGATATACATTTACATTTTTTGTGATCCAATACGATTCTTTGCATCTTAGATGATGCATTTACATTCGTTAATTTATTTCCAATCTTTGTACGATTTGTAGCACCCTCAATTTTTTTCATTTTCGTATTTACGACAAAAATTTCCATTCCCTTATACACAGGCATATCAGCTACAACATTTGAAATTTAGTTTTGTTTCAACTCCTTTAAAAGACGCTTTGGCGTAATACCCACTTGAACCATATGCGTTTTCGACTCATTCCAAGTAATCGCATACATCATCTCTTTAACTTCAGCCGTATTTGGCGTGACATCCTGGCATAATGTTAAATCTTTATTATTTAACATCTGTTTAAAGAAAGCCATTTGTTCACCTGAATCAAAGCTATATCCAAAATACTTAGGTATCGAACCCGAATAGATCGTTCCTGTATCATCAATAAAATGAATTTCATCCACGGACATTAAAGATGCGATTTTTTGATGTTTATCAATATCATATTCAACTTCCGGCTTGGCATCCACAATATAAGATATGGCTTTAGCACGTACTATATAATCATCTTTTAATTATTTCACAAATCGCTCTTCATTCGACTCATTTTTATCAAGATCCGCAATCACACGATCCAATAATACATAGGATGTGGTTTGCGCATTCTTTTCATTTACATATCTTAATATACATGCTTCAAGAATCAATACGAGGGCAACAATGGTGATTGAAAGCACTAATATTTTTCTTTTTCTCGCAATTACTATTTTAGGTTATATTTTTCAAAAATAAAAGTGGCATTTGTTATGCCACGATTTTTTGAATCGATTTCTTCAATTCTTCAGCTGCTTTTTTTGTATCCTCTTGATCCATAATAGCCGATACAACACAAACACCTTGAATAGGACTCTTTTCTAAAACAGAAAGATTGTCTTTATTTAATCCTCCAATCGCACAGACCGGAATCTTGACAGCCGAACAAATGTCATTCAATATTTCCACACTCGTAATCGTCGTCTTCACATGCGTCTTTGTCGGATAAATGGCACCACAACCCAAATAGTCAGCACCATCAGCCTCTGCTTTTTTTGCAACTTCAACAGTCTTTGCGGTAGCCCCAATAATACAATCTTTTCCCATTATTTTACGAGCTACAGAAATTGGCATATCTTCATTTCCTAAATGAACACCACATCCTACAGCCATTGCGACATCGATTCGATCATCAATAATTAATGGAATATGATAAAAATCAGTAATCTCTTTTACTTTTAAAGCGAGTTCATAGTACTCTAAAGTCGACTTATTTTTTTCACGAAGCTGTATAATGGTTGCTCCACCTAGACATGCCCCTTTAACTTTATTTAAAAAAGTTTCTTCATCATAACCATCTGAATTGGTAATAAAATATAATGTATAATCTACTTTTTTCATCCTAACACCTCAATTTTAAACAAAGATTCATCAAAACTGGTAAGTTTATAGATCTCATCCATAAAATGCATATGAAAAGTTCCAGGTCCTTCACTTTTCGTCTTTTCTGCAGCAACTTCATAATAACAAGTTGCCTTAATACAAGCCAATAATGGAGAATAACTAGCTAAAAATGTAGCGATTGCCACATTTAACATACATCCAGTCCCTGTGATTCTTGAAAGCATTTCACAACCATTTGAAATTAAATTCACGTCTTTACCATCTGTAATGACATCAATCTTGCCGCTACAAACAACTACACAACCAAGATGTAAAGCCATGTCCTTTAGCCATTTTGCGCTTTCATAGATATTCTCTTCATCGAGAACATCCGCATCTACACCGTGCGCATGACTTGTCATCCCATAAAAAGCTTTACATTCACTGATGTTCCCTTTAATGACGGTTGGACAATATAAAGAAACAAGTTCTTTGGCATAATTTAATCGAAGTATTGAACAAGCCACTCCAACCAAATCTAAAATGAATGGTATTCCTTTTTCTTTGGCACATTTCGCACTAATCATCATAGATTTAGCTCTAACATCATCAAAGTTACCTAAATTTAATGCCAAAGCCGCTGAATGGCAAGTGATATCATCAACTTCATCGGGGTGACAAGCCATAATTGGCTTCGCTCCTAAAGCTAATATAAGATTTGCACAATCATTAATTGAAATCGGATTTGTGATACAGTGAATCAAATTATTCGTTTGTTTCAACAAATTTTTGCACTCCTAACTTTCTTTGAATATTTTCTAGGATTCCACTACGAGACATCGACTTCAATAAAACATACGCAATACTTCCACCGATGATTGTACCCATTAAAAAGCTAGGTACATAGAACATCCATGTAAGTCCAGTTCTTCCCCATAAATATGTCATCACTGGATATGAAAGAACAGAACCAATTAAACCTGTACCAATGACTTCACCAAGTACGGCAGCCCAGATTTTTCCTTTACTAACACGATATAAAATACCAGATAATGTAGCTCCAAAAATAGCACCAGTTAAAGCCAATGGTGGAATTCCCATTACAACCATACGAATTAAACCAATAGCTAAAGCACAAAGAAATGAATACCAAGGCCCCATAAATACAGCCATAGTGATATTAATAAGATGTGCCATAGGACACATTCCTTCCACACGTAAAATGGGTGAAATAACCACTCCAACAGCTACCATCATTGAAAAAAAGACTAAGCTTAATAAGTAATTGTGTTTATTCATAATACTACCTCCTACAGATACAGATGGCCTAGAAAACACGCAAAAAACCATCTGTGGTTTCGGTATTAGACAAACAGTCCTCTCTCATCCTGTCAATTCAGGCTCCCTCGCTTGTTTTCTATACTCTAGGCGCTCCCCTACAGTAAGGCAATAAAACAAAAAGACCTGCAACGTAAAAAGACAGGTCAAAAAAACATCTATACTTCCTACGCCGGCATTATCCGTCAGGTTTAATGGGTCGAAGTCGTACTTCCTCTCAGCAATAGCTCCCCAGATTTATTTACTACATCTAGAATTCTAGTACAAAACACACTAAAGTGCAAGGAGTAATTCATTCATAAAAACATACAAAATGAATTTTTTTATCTATTATTCAAAACCATAATGTCAAATGATAGAGGGTTGTAATGTTACAACCCCAAATTTGATAAAAGCTTTATAAATTTCTTCTCATTCATCACATCATTTGTCACATACTCACCATTATAAAATAAGGCATAGGTAGTAATGGGTGTTGGCGCATTTTGCGCCTTTTCTTTTGTATCTAAATGAATCGCTTTAAATGCGATATTTAAATCTTTTGAAACATTCTCAATCACTGGAACATATTTCGCATTAAAAGGACACTGATTTGTATAATATAAGACAAAACCTAGTTCGTCTATATGACAATCTTTCGCACAAGATTTAAATTTAAGTGAAACCGAATCCTTAAAACTTAAATACCATAATTGAATACCATTGTTCGCTTCATCACACACTTTAAAACCTTTATACGCAAGAAATTTAGGATCGGCAAGATACGATGTTTTCTTTTTGGTAGATAGAATACAAATTCCATCCATACCCTTCTTCTTACTATCCTCAATACACATATTCAATAATTCACTCGAATAGCCATGACCCTTTAATGATCCAGAAACCCATAGACAATCAATATACATAAAATTCTTGGCATCGAGTGGAATCCACGCATTCTTTGCCGGAATATATTCAATAAAACATTTCCCTCTTACGCTTGATTTAATAAAGACAAGACCTTCTTCAAAACGACAAGACAACCAATCTTTCTTTGATCTTACTTGTACATCTGAATTGTTACTAATTGCACAACAAATGTGTTCTTTTTCAATATTTTCTTTCGTTACATATACATATTCCATATTTTTTTAACCTCGTAATCAGTATACTAAAAGGAGTTGAAATCAATCAACTCCTACATGTTTTATTTATCGAATTTAATAGCAGCCTGTGCCGCAGCAAGTCTTGCGATTGGTACACGATATGGTGAACAAGATACATAATTCAATCCAACTCTATGACAGAATTCAATACTTGCAGGATCCCCACCATGTTCTCCACAAATTCCTAATTTAATATTTGGACGAGTACTTCTTCCAAGTTCAGTTGCCATCTTTACAAGTTTTCCAACACCTCTTTGATCTAAGTGTGCAAATGGATCTGATTCAAAGATTTTTTTATCATAGTAATCTTGTAAGAATCCTCCTGCATCATCTCTAGAGAATCCAAATGTCATCTGTGTCAGGTCGTTTGTACCGAAGCAGAAGAAGTCAGCTTCTGTAGCAATCTCGTCTGCTGTCAGACAAGCTCTTGGAATTTCAATCATTGTACCAACATGATATTTCATATCGAATTCAGATTCTTGAATCAATTTGTCAGCTACATCACATACAACCTTTTTAACATAGCGAAGTTCTGCAACATCACCAACCAATGGAATCATGATTTCAGGTTCAATCTTCCAGTCTGGATGTCTTTCATTGACAGCTAATGCAGCCTGAATCACTGCAGTTGTCTGCATTTCAGCAATTTCTGGATACGAAATAGCCAAACGACATCCACGATGACCCATCATAGGATTGAATTCGTGTAAGCTAGAAATGACAGATTTCAATTCATCCAATCCAATGTGCATATCCTTAGCTAATTGTGTAATATCATAAGAGTTTGTAGGTAAGAATTCATGTAAAGGTGGATCCAAGTAACGAATTGTCACTGGTAGACCTTCCATAGCTTCATAGATTCCTTCAAAGTCACTTCTTTGCATAGGCAAGATTTTTTCTAATGCGACACGTCTTTGAGCTGCCGTTTTAGAAACAATCATTTCACGAACCGCTTTAATACGATCCCCTTCAAAGAACATGTGTTCCGTACGAACTAAACCAATACCTTGTGCACCAAATTCATGTGCTTGTTTTGCATCATGTGGTGTATCGGCATTTGTACGAACTTTTAATGTACGTCTTTCATCCGCCCAGTTCATAAAACGTTCAAAATCACCTGAAATACTTGCAGGAACGGTTTTAATAGCACTACCATAGATATTTCCTGTTGAACCATCTAAACTGATCCAATCTCCACGGTGATATTTCACACCATCAATTTCAAAATATCCTTCATCATCATGCATCTTGATATCGCCACAACCACTTACGCAGCATGCACCCATACCACGAGCAACAACAGCAGCATGACTTGTCATACCTCCACGTACCGTTAAGATACCTTGAGATACGTGCATACCTTCAATGTCTTCTGGACTTGTTTCTAAACGAACTAAGATGACTTTGTGGTTACGACTTGCCTCTTGAATCGCTTCTTCTGCACTAAATACGATTTGACCACAAGCAGCACCTGGACTTGCTGGAAGTGCTGAAGCAATTGGTTCAGCTTTCTTTAATTCATCCGCATCAAACATTGGGTGAAGTAATGAATCTAATTGTTGAGGTTCAACCATCATTAAAGCTTCATCAATAGTAATCATACCTTCATCCACCATGTCGCACGCAATCTTTAATGCAGCCTGAGCTGTACGTTTACCGTTACGTGTCTGCAACATGAATAATTTACCTTTTTCAATTGTGAATTCCATATCCTGCATATTACGATAGTGCGTTTCCAATTTTTTAGTGATAGCTACAAAATCATCATATGCTCCAGGAGCTACTTTTTTTAATTGATCAATCTTTTGAGGTGTACGAATACCCGCAACAACATCTTCACCTTGGGCATTCATTAAGAATTCACCATACAATTTATTTTCACCAGTACTTGGATTACGCGTAAAGGCAACACCTGTACCACAATCATTACCCATATTGCCAAATACCATCATCTGCACGTTAACTGCAGTTCCCCAGCTTGATGGAATATCATTCATCTTACGATAATAGATAGCACGAGGATTGTTCCAAGAACGGAATACAGCCTCAATAGCACCCATCAATTGTTCTTTAGGATCTTCAGGGAATTCTGATTTTAATTCATTTTTGTAGAACGCTTTAAATAATTCTACTAATTTCTTCATATCTTCAGCATTTAAATCTAAGTCATCACTAATGCCTCTTTCAGCCTTTACTTCATCGATGATCTCTTCAAAACGCTTTTTACTCAACCCCATAACAACGTCTGAATACATTTGAATAAAACGACGATATGAATCATATGCGAAACGCTCATTATTTGTTAAATTTGCAACTGTTTCTGCAACTGTTTTATTCATACCTAAATTTAAAATAGTATCCATCATACCAGGCATACTTGCACGTGCCCCTGAACGAACAGATACTAATAAAGGATTGGCTTCATCCCCCAATCTCTTTCCAGACTTCTTTTCCAATAAATCTAGATATTCCATGATTTGAGCTTTAATACCATCATTAATTGTTTCATTATCTTCATAATATTGGTTACAAGCTTCTGTAGTGATAGTGAATCCATAAGGCACAGGCATTCCTAGTTTAGACATTCCAGCTAAGTTGGCACCCTTTCCACCTAACAATTCACGCATCGTTTCATCGCCTTCATTAAATTCATAGACATATTTTTTATCCATAATATTTTACCTCCTATTTGTAACCGTTTACATGTGTAAACTATTATAACATACAAAATCACAAAGTGATAGTTTATTTTAAAATTTCACAGATAAAAACCTATCAGTTTTCACCAATAGGTTTATCCACGCTTAACAACCGCACTTTTTTGTCTAAATGCTATACCAATTTTTACAATATCTTCAACACCAAAATCGTTTAATTCTGTATCATATTTCATATCTTCAATCTGTTTAAGTGCACTATTAGCCAGTGAATCTAAATCAACATTTATATCTTTCGTATGTTTAAACTCAAAGATAAATCCAGGTATTCCCTTCACCATCGGCAATAATTCAATATCAAACCGACCTAGTCCCGATTCTCTATTTGATCTTACCTTAAATTGACTTCCTAGTACAGCACATAATCCAAGCATCATTCCATGATAGAATGCTTCACTAGCCCCATCCATCGTTGATATACTTTTTAACATAAAACCCTCCAACAAAGACTGCAGTTTACTTGTATCTTTAGAAAAGATAGCCTGATGAATTGAAATTGAAACATTATTTTGATTTGTACGATTCAATACTTCTTTTTCATATACATATAAAATTTCTTTATTAGGAATAGCCACATCGCACATATAATTTCCATCATTTTGCGGATATATTTCGGCCACCTTTAGATACCCCGCAACCAACAAAAAACTATATATACTATTAGGATTACTTTGAACTTCAGGATATATTACACTTGTATCTACATACGTTGTGACAGTATTTCCACAAAACAATTTATACAAATTTTCATTAATTTCAGGTGTTGCGGTTCCAATGATTTCACCAATAATATCATTACTACCTGTTGATTGCCAAAAAGCTTTTGGAAAACATTGATCCGAAATATAATTGATTACAGACCAAGGATTAAATATTTTCGAATTTCCAAAACGATATCCATCATACCATTCGCAAATTTCTTGATATTTATCTTCATAATCATAATATGCAAGCATGTCTCTGACTTCTTCATTTGTGATGCCAAAATAAGAACTATAATTATTATCTAATATGGAGTTCGTTTTTAAATTGTTCATCCCACTAAAAATACTTTCTTTTGCGACTCTTAGAATACCTGTTAAAAATCCAAAAGCCAAATGTGGATTGTCTTTTAGACCACCCGAAAAAATTGCGTATAAAATCAACAATTTCATTATAAAATTCACAAAGATGATCCTGTTGAATGGGCATATCATATTCATCAATAATAATGACACACTCTTTATCATAATGTTTGTGAAGTAATAAAGATAAAAGTTGAAGCCCCATTTGACAATCAACCTCATTTATATTTTCACTCGCAAAACGATGATACTGCTCTTTTTCGCATGAGCTTAGTACAGAACTACTCTCCAATTCATTATGACGCATAAACTCTAGAGAAATCAATTTACTAATTTTTTGGAAAGTCTCTTGCCAACTCGAACATTTAACATCTTTAAAAGACAAGAATATCACAGGATATTGACCTTGATGTTTTGTATAGTAATCCCCACACTGCCATATATACTTATCCTTAAAATAAATAGATGTATCTTCCGGTGTTTTTTCAAAAAACACACGCAACATATCCATATTTAATGTTTTCCCAAAACGCCTAGGACGCGTGAAAAGAGATACCATCGGTATCGCATTCAAAAAATCACGAATCAATAAAGTCTTATCTACATAGTAATAATTCGTTGTTGCCAACTTAAAATCAGAAACGCCTATTGGTAAAGGCTTTTTCGGACTTAAAATCGCATTATTAGGAATCAGCCAATTGCGCCCATCCTTTATTGCACCAACTATTTCTTTTTGTTTACATATCTGTTGAATTCTACGAGTCGATACCCCTATCTTTTTAGCAGCAGATTCACAAGATATATAGTTCATAAAACTCCTCCTAAACATACTTCTACTCTAAGTATATCCGTTTAAGCGAAATACATAAACTTCATTTCGTTTGCATTTCGTTTATAAGCGAAAAAAAAGAACTAGAATACACTAGTTCATACTTGCACGCTCTCTACACTTACCACAAACAGAATAGTTTGGACAAGCATCTGTACATGCATTGTCTACGACTGTCCTTAACTGTGCTGGCATCATTGTTGTGATTTCATCATCATCATATCCAACCACAAGGCTCTTTTCCGATAAAAGAATCGGTCTTTTTAGAATCGATGGATTTTCCTGAATCAAAGTAACCAATTCCTTCATCGAATAATCATCGATATCTTTTTGAAGTGCCTGGAATGCCTTCGAACGAACCGAAATGATATCTTCCGTTCCATTTTCACATCGCGACAATAAATATTTAATTTCACTTTCCTTCAATAATGAAGTAAATATATTCTTTTCAACAAATTCAATTTGGTTGTCTTTTAACCACTGTTTTGCCTTACGACAACTCGCACAACCTGGAGAAGTATATAAAATTACCATAATAATAGCCTCCTACAATTAATTATATCATAATACTAGGTTTGAATTAAATATTTGTATCTTAATTTTAAATATGCTATATTATTCTCTAGTGAGGTCAAGAAATGGAAAAAGCTATTTTATCAAGAATCAATTTACAACGACAAGATACTCATATTGCACAAGAATATTTTGATACAATATCAGACTTAATTGATACACAAGAAGTACAAGCCCTAAAAAAATGCAGCCAACACATGGCTACATCTCGCTTTCAACATTCTTTAAACGTTTCTTACTATTCCTTTTTAATTTGCAGAAAATTCGGTATTGACGCCTATAGTGCAGCACGTGCCGGTCTATTACATGATCTATATTACTATGATTGGAAAACAGATGATAAGCGTCCTCTTGAAGGAAATCATGCGATGATTCACCCAATCATTGCCCTTGAGAACGCTAAAACCATCACATCAACAAATCCAACCATTGACGATGCCATTCTACATCACATGTGGCCATTAAAAACAAGCCACCCAAGCACAAGCGTTGGATGGATCATTCAAGCTGTAGATAAATTCTGTGCCATCACAGAAATGGGACATCAATCTCTATTTCGAGTAAGTCATTCCAACAATCTATTAAGCTATTGCATACTTTTTACATTCCTATTCACAATATAGGCAGCTAGAATTTCCTAGCTGCCTTTAGTTTTTCCTTAAATTGTTCTAGCCATAAAGAACCATCTTTATCCAATCCATACTCACCCATTTGAATACTTGGCTTTTTCTCCCCATGGAAATCACTTCCACAAGTAATCAATAAACGATGTTCCTTCGCTAGTTTTTCATAATATACATTCTGTTCAGGGGTATGATAATTACTATAAGCTTCAATACCATCCACTCCAGCATCCAATAACACCTTGAACATCTCATCATTTTTATAAAACGTATTAAACGGATGTGCTACAATCGCAAGTCCACCAGCCTCATGAATCTTTTGAACCGATTCGACAAAATCAGGCATTGGCACATATACGAATAAATCGGATCCATATTGACATTTATCCCAAAAGAAATTAACGGGTGCCGGATCACTTCTTTTTCCGCCTGGAATATAATCCTTAAAATCTGGAATATCTTGATAACGAGGATCATTGAACATATGCGTACACATCACAAACCAAGGATTCTTACCATTCGCCTCTTTCAAAACAGCCTCTTCATCAATTTCAACACCATACTTCGATCTTAATTTATCGCAACGAGTTGAAAATGCATTTCTAGACTTCACTTGTGTTCTTTCCAATAAATTTTGAAAATAGGTATCTTCTAAATCGATACCATATCCAAGTAAATGTACATCTGTATAACCTATACTTGTTGAACACTCAATGGCAGGAATCACTTCAATATCCGCTTCTTTACCAAGTTTGATCATTTCCTTAACACCACTGATACAATCATGATCACTTAATGCAATGGTTTTTAATCCTCTTTCTTTTGCGATTCCAATCAATTCTTCAGGCGTAAACTGCCCATCCCCCGAATAACAGGAATGCATATGCAAATCAAATTCATTCATTTCTATAACCCTCTTTAAATCACATAGAAAAATATAATCACAAAGATACCTAAAATAATGCGGTACCACCCAAAAATTGTAAAATCATGGCTCTTCACATAGTTTAATAAAGCTTTTATCGCAAATAAACTCACCACAAAAGCCACAAACGTTCCTAGTAGTAATAAGAACAGTTGTCCAAAATTAAATAAACCTACCTTTATAAAATATTTAATGACCTTTAAAAGACTCGCTCCAAACATGACAGGGATGGCCAGGAAGAACGTAAACTTGGACGCCACCGAACGCGTACAGCCCAAAAG
>OHGZ01001185.1_pt1 | contig 13239 bp, 5 predicted proteins | sample 1567851 | NCBI WGS metagenome assembly OHGZ01 (sample SAMEA3879563, study PRJEB24766) | human gut metagenome | biome: human-associated habitat; feature: feces | place: USA | collected 1985/1987 | reverse complement strand
GCGCGATCCACCGGAGGCCGTCCTCCGTCTGCCGCAATACGCCCGCATCCAAAAGCGCCTGCCGGAGCATCATGTCCGGGACTGCGGGACCCTCCCGCCCCGCTTCCTCCGCGAGCCTGCGGCGGCAGTCCGGAAACGCCGCTTCCAGCTCCGGCGACAGATAGAGGGTGTTTTCAGCGAAATAGGCCGGGTACGGGTGGCGGCAGCGGCGGTACGGCGTCATGGCAAGCTCGCAGCGGCTGGCGCTGACGCAGGCCGCGCTTGCGCTGACGGATCATCTGTCGTCGAAGGACTGCGTGCTGTTTCTCATCTCCGGCGGCGGCTCGGCACTGTTTGAGTCCCCGCTTGTGCCGCTTTCGGAGACAGAGGACATCACGAAGCAGTTGCTTGCCTGCGGCGCGGACATCGTAGAGATGAACACCATTCGCAAGCGTCTTTCCGCCGTCAAGGGCGGCCGCTTTGCGCTTCACTGCCAGCCCGCGTCCGTCTATTCCATCATTCTGTCCGACATCATTGGCGACCCACTGGACATGATCGCCTCCGGCCCTGCCTATCCCGACAGCAGCACCTGCCAACAGGCGCTGGCCATCGCCGAAAAATATAAGCTTCGCCTGTCAGACGCGGCAAAGGCGTGCCTTGCGCAGGAAACGCCAAAGGCGCTTTCAAACGTCACATCGCACGTGACCGGCAGCGTTCGCGAGCTGTGTACCGCTGCCGAGCAGGCCGCGCAGTCGCTCGGCTACACCTGCATCCGGCTGACCGACTGTCTGTGCTGTGAGGCGCGCGAGGCCGGCCGCTTCCTCGCGTGCATCGCAAAAACGCACGCCAATGCCACGCGTCCGCTTGCGTTTCTGGCAGGCGGCGAAACCGTTGTTCATCTGACCGGCCGCGGCCGCGGCGGCCGCAACCAGGAGCTTGCGCTTGCCGCGGCGGAGGGCATCGCCGGTCTTTCGCAGACTGCCGTGTTCTCGTTCGGCTCGGACGGAACGGACGGCCCGACTGACGCCGCGGGCGGCTATGTTGACGGCGAAAGTCTTGCCGCGCTGAATGGCGCCGGTCTGTGCTTCGCCGACATCCTACAGCAAAACGACGCCTACCCTGCCCTTGCAAAAATTGGCGGACTGATCATGACCGGTCCGACCGGAACAAACGTCAATGATCTTGCCGTTCTTCTGCTTGCGCGCTGACGCACCGCCATTTTTTCGCAAATATTCTCGTTTTAAAGCAAAAAATTCCTGTGCCTTTCGGCACAGGAATTTTCATTTTGTCTGTTACTTTGCCGTCTTGGTCAGGTAGGTGTACATGGCCATGGCAACCTCGGCGCGCGTTGCGCTCTTGACTGCATTTGCAGCCTGCGTTGCGCTCAGGATGCCCTCAGCTGCTGCCCATGCCACGTTGTCCTTTGCCCAGGCGGAGACATTCGCGGTCGGTGCAAGCGCGCTTGTCGGCTCATAGATCGTCACGCCCTTGTACTCGGCGTAGCGCTTGATGATCGCCGCCAGCTGCTCACGCGTGATCTCGCCGTTCAGGTTGAACTTGCCGCTGCCGACACCGTTGACGATATCATGCTTTGCAGCCCATTCCACTGCGTCGGAGTACCACTCGCCGCCGGGAACATCCGTAAACACACCCTTGAAGCTGACCGCTTCCTTGCCGTCCATCCGATAGAGAATCGTCACGACCATCGCACGCGTCAGCGCCTCATTCGGGCCAAAGCGCGTATAGCCGATGCCGTTCATGATGTTCTTCTCGTACAGATACTTGACTGCGTCATAGCACGCATCCGACGGCTTCACGTCCGTGAACGGGGGCTTCTTTGTGCTGTCGGAGGCTGCATCGTCGTGGCGGATACCAAAGTTCAGATCCGCACCGCAGCGTGCGCACACGCGGTTGCCGTCGCGGTCAACGATGGGCTGATGGCCAAGCGCCGGAAGAATCTCGGTTCTGGTCTCGGTGCAGGTAGTGCAGGTGTACTTGATATAGCCGCTTTGCGTGCAGGTCGGCTCCTTGCGCTCAGACGCGACCCACTCGTGCAGCGGCAGCTCCTTGCTGTCGCCGGTAACGGTCTCGTCGTTGCGCTCGGCGGTGGAGAGCGTCACATCACCCTCGCAACCGCTGCGATAGCGGAATGTCAGCGTTGCAAGCGTCTTGCCCGCCTCATACGCCTCGGCAGCGGCAAAGGCAAAGGTGATCTCGCCCGCGGTCTCATCCACATGGAACGCCTTGATCGCGGCGGGAGAGGTCTTGCTCTCCAGCGTCAGCGCCGCCGGATCATACTTCACGGTGTACTTGCCGTTCGTCACGGCCACATCCTCGGTCAGCGTAACGGTCATCACGCCGTTGGCAACCGTGCTGCCAGAGCCGGAGACCGACTGCGGCTTGACGGTGTCCTCGCGCGTGGTGCGCGTCAGCTTGGCCGCGTTCACAGAGCCGGTGGTCTTGTTGACCGGCTGCGCGTCAGCGCTGTTGCCGGAGCTGGCCGCATCTGCACGGTAAAGGCCAACGACCGGCCATACGCCAGTGCCAAATGTGCCGAGCGGCACAAGCGTCTTATCTGCTACAGAAATGCCATAGAGCATCGCCGCGCTCTGCTGCATGGTGCTGTCGGTATAGGCCGCAATCACCAGATAGTCGCTTGCCTTATCGTAGATCATGGATGCACGCGCATAATCGGACTCATCCTCCTGACCGCTCTGGCACTTGGAGACGTTGGGGAGCTTCAGGCCCGTGTCGCCAAGGCTTCTGGACATTTCGGCAAACGTCACAGTGTCATAAGTGTCCATATCCATATCCGGATACAGCGTCAGTTCATACAGCTTACCGCTTTCCGTCAGGATGTAGAAGAAGTTTGCTCCACTTTCGTAGTAGCCAAGATCGTATGTGCCGCTTTCCTTGAAAGCAATCACCGCCATTGGGTCGCTTGCAAACTGGCTGAACGTAAAGGATTCTTTTACGCCGTTTTTGTCAAGCGTTTCAATCACTGTACCGTTTCCAGCAATTGCGACCATATCGCCCAGTCCCTCTTCATCATCTGCGGAGAGGACAACCGGCGACTCGGCTGCATCCGACCAGAGCTGTTTTTTCGTCAGCGTGCCGCCCACGGTCTCTTCAAAGGTTTCGGGGTCAATGCTGAGCATGGTGCTGCCCTTGCGCGCCAGAATCACACCCTCGTTCAGCGCAGCCGCGTCAATTTCGCTTACTGCACCGGAGAGCTTCTGCCACTGCGAGGGAAGCTTTGTGCTGAAACTCGACCAGTAGACATTGCTGTCGCTGTCATAGATGGCGGCGCGCAGATTCATTTCCGGGAACGGCTTGACCGTAACGGTGCAGGTCGCAGACTTGGTGGGGTCAGCCACAGACGTGGCCGTAATGGTCGCCGTGCCAACCTTGTTCGCGGTCACAACGCCGTCCTTGACGGACGCAACGTCTTCATCATCTACCGACCATGTAACGCTCTTGTTCTTTGTCAGCCACGGATTGACGCTTGCGCGCAGGACAAGCAGGCTACCCTCCATCGTGGTCACGTTGGTCGTGTTCAGCTCCACACCGGAAACCGTATCGGTCTGCTCCAGCGTCAGGCTGTCGTCCGCGACAATATAAATGCCCTTGACGTGCGCAAACATCAGCGCGTTTGCCTCGTTTGCAAGACTTGCCTTGCCGGTATCCGGGTCAAGCACCCACAGCTCGTTGTCAAGGTCGCCGGTATTGACATATTCACCGGTCTGTCTATCCGTTCCATAGTAGCCGGCGGCCAGATAGATCTTGTCGCTCGCCTTGTCATAGGCCATGGAGGAATAGCCAGTTACGCGCACGCTCTTGCCGCTCTCGCCTGTACCGTCGCACACGCCGTTTTCGGCAATGGGCTTGAGAGCCAGACTGCCGGACGCAATGTCATTCAGCGTCCACTTGTAGAGGTAGACATAGTTGGCGGTTTCGGAATAGCTTGCGCCGAAGTTCACGCCGTAGAAATTGCCATCCTTGTCGATGGTCATGGCGTGCAGCGACTTGTAGCCGTCATAGTTCACCATGCCGCTTGCCGGAACGCTCGGCGCGTCAACCGTCACGTTTGCAATTTGGGCAACTGCGCCGGTCGCCGGATTCAGACTGTAGAGCTTGGAGCTGTCCTTCACCGGGCGTCCGGTTTCACGGTCAGGTACGCCGTCCGTGATCTTGCCGTACTCGGTGATAAAGTAGATCATCTGATCCTTGTCGTTATAGGCCATGTCAGCCACAAACTCATCATCCGCCATTTTGGAGTAGTTGGCAACCTTTACGCCGGTTGACCACTCGCCATGCTCGGTGGCATAGAAGCCGTCGTCGGCTGCGTAGAACACATAGCCGCCCGCATACGTCTCGGCATAGATCTCCTGCTCGGCAGGCGCTGCCGTTACAAGGCCGCTGCCCGTGCCGCTCTCGGCGTCATAGCTGACGGTAGCCGGGTCAATTTCCACCCAGCGCTTGCCGCTGCCGCGCACCTCGTTGGAGGTAAAGCCGAACATTCTGTTGCTGTAGTCCTCGGGCGTGCCGCCGTAGTAAACGTAGTAGCTCGATTCATTGCCCGCGTAGTCGCCAATGATTACGGTGACGTATTCGCCCGCCGTCTGATCGTTCAGCTCGAACGTCATCTCGGTTTTTTTACCGGCCTCGGCCTGCTCCGGCTGACCCTCGCCCAGAACAATGCTGCCCTTGCCCTTATGTACCTCGACATAGGCAATATACTGGTTGTCCTGCATTTCAATGGTCAGCTCGCCGCTTTCCGGATTCTTCTTCGCATCAAGCATCTCAGGCGCAGTGCTGTCCACGGTGAACGTATTTTCAATGAAAGCGCCGTCGCCCAGCTCGCCGGAGGAAATCAGCTCTGCAATCTGCTCTGCCGTCAGTTCGCCGTCCTGCTCATAATACTCGGGGATCATGACAAGGCCAGCGGTGAACTTGTCGCCCTCGTTCAGTCCAAGCGCCACCGGAGAAACTGCCGCACCAAGCTCATAGCCATAATTTGTCCATTCCGCATTATTGCTATAGTAGAACATGCTCGAAACCTGATTGTTTACGCCGCTGACTGTGATATTGCCGTCTGCCGTCTTGACATACGTCGCAACCGCAGCTGCATTGCGGATCAGAGTAAAGCCATACTGCGCAATGGTGGTGCTGCCGCTGATGGCCTCGCGGCCTGCGGGATATTCATCCTCAACCACATAGGGGTTGACGGTATAGATGCCGATATCGCTCGAGCCCGGATAGACGATGCCGGTATAATCGGTATAGTAGTCATAGCCGATGTACGAGCCGTGCGCGCCCGTGCCGTAGAGATCCTCAATCGCCGTGCCGCCGTCGATCATGGGCGCATCCGACCAGTTGCCGTAGAAGCCCAGAACCGGGATGGAGTGGATGGGACGCAGGCCGCCGTCGGCGGTATTGTCGGTCTCCACATAGATGTAGCCCTCGACGTATGCGCCGTTTTCATACATGGCATTCAGCGTCTGCTTCTGCGCGTCGGTCAGCTTCATGGTAACGCTGACGTGGACGCTGCTGCCAACGGGAATTTCGATGGCGGCGGAGTTCAGCTTCACCAGCAGCAGATGCGCGTCATACGACGTGACCTTGCCGTCGGCATTCAGATCCGCAGCCGTCAGGTTGTATCTGCTGCCGTCGTTTTCACCGGCAACATAGCCGATGATTGCCTGTGCGTCCAGCGCGTCGGTCTTGCCGTCGTGGTTGACATCGCAGTCAAAGCCGGAGACGATTTCGGTGTGGTCGCTGAAATCATATGTAAATTCCGCGTCCAGCGTCGTGAGCCACGTATCCAGATACGTCTGTCCATCCTCGTCCGCAAAGATGTCCTGCGTGAACAGGTCGGTGTAGACGTTATAGCGCTGTGCGCTGCCGGAGATGTTGTAGATGGTAAAGCCTGCGGTATACGTGCCATCGCAGTCGGGGTCATCGCCGAACTCGGCCTTGACCTTACCGTCGACGGCCGTGCCTCTCAGGTTTCTGTCCATCATGATATAGGACTCGGCGTTCATTGCGCTGTCCACATTTGCAAGACCCGCGCCCTGGTTGAGGACGGAGTACGGAAGTCCGGTGTCGGCCTCAATGATGGGCGAAGCCGTGGACATGAGCAGACTGTTGATCAGCTGACGGTTTGTCACGCCATTTTCGCTCATGTAGCCGGACAGCGCTTCGTTCTCGCGGATGTACTGCGCCATCAGCGCAGCCATACCGGCGATCTGCGGTGCGGCCATGGACGTACCGGACATATTTTCGTATGCGTCCGTGCCGCCGAGCGTTGCGCCCTTTTCAACGTGCGTGCCGTTGACAGAATAGATGTTGCCGCCGGGCGCGGTGATTTCAGGCTTGAGCTCCAGGCTGCCCGGAACGCCCCAGGAGCTGAAATCGCTCATGCCGTAGTCGTTTGTGGGCTTGCTGACGCCGACTGCGCTCGTCGCGGTCAGCTTGCCGGTGTAGTACACGCCGCCCTCTGCGGCCGTAGACTTCGACAGGATCATTGCGCCATCAGCCTGTGTAATCGAAATGGCGGGCGCGGTGCGCGTATAGCTGCTCAGATCCATGTTGATTGTGCCGGGCTGATTGTTGTAGATGACAACAGCCCTTGCGCCCGCGTTTGCGGCGTTCGTGATCTTGTCCACAAAGCTGATTGTGCCGCGGCGGATGAATACGACCTTTCCGCTGACGTCAATGCCGTCAAAATCTGCCGCGTTGCCAAGCACGCTCTCCGGCATAAACACATAGTCCAGCTCGCCGCTCAGCGTGGTGAACGCTTCGTTTGCGTAGGTGGTTTCGCTGTAGAATACCATCTCGCCGCCGACGCTGAAATAGTTGCCGGTTGCACCGGCGTTGTCAACGGAGGCAACCGCCAGCGAGTCGGAATACGTTCCGGGCGAGCCGCTGGTCTGGAACGAAACGTCGTTGCCATAGAGGTAGCCGTTTTGGGAGTTCTCTGCCCAGTCGCCGCTGTTGCCGGCGGAGATGCTGATGATTGCGCCCTTGTCGCTCAGTGCGTCAAAGCGCTCCTGAATGTCCGTCGCACGGGTGAAGCCGGGATCCGACGAGCCAAGCGACAGGTTGATCGAGTCGCAGCCAAGGACAATCGCGTCCTCAATTGCGGCCATGTAATCGGAGTCGTATGCGCCGCCGCCATAGCCAAAGACCTTCATCACGACCAGCTGCGCATCGGGCGCAACGCCCTGCACCTTGGCTGTTTCCAGCGCGTTCGAGAACGTGCCGTCGGCGTTTGCGATGTACTTGTTTGCTGCGGCGATACCGGCAACGTGCGAGCCGTGCTCGCCCTGCTCATCGTCCATGTGGGTGATTTTCGTATTCTTGTCCACATAGTTATAGGCAAACGGAATCTTGTCGTTACGCGTCACAGCGGAGGCCGTCGTGCTTTTCGCAATATTCAGCTGGCTAAACACATCGGCAATGCCCGCCGCATCCAGAACGCCGACGCTCTTTTTGTACGCGTCCAGCGTCATGCCCGCGTCCTTGGCCAGAAGCTCCATCGAGTGGTCATAGCCTGCGGCGCTGAATGACTGGTGGTCAATGTCGATACCGGTGTCGATGATGGCAATCTTGCTGCCAGCGCCGGTATAGCCCGCCGCCCATGCAGTGCTCGAGCCGATCTGCTCGGAAGAGGTGGCCATATTCGGATCATAGCGTTCTTCCTGCTTGACCATCGTCTCATAGCGGTTTTCCACATACACATCCGCAACGCCGGATACGGCCTTGATCTCGTCGATCTGGTCATAGCGGACGTTTGCCGAAATGAGGTTTGCCGCCAGCGTCAGATTCCACACAACGTCAATCGGCGCGTCCAGCGTCCGGTTGATGCGCTGGGTCAGCGAGTTCTGACGGTTTTTCAGCGTCTGACGATATGTTACCGCTGAATTGTTCTCGCCGATGCCGTCCAGACTGTACATGGCGACAGCAGGCTCGTCCTTTAAAACGATGGACACACGCACCGTATCATCGGGCGCGTAATCCGCCTTGTCACGTTCTGAGAACGTTTCCGGCTGTGAATCGAGCAGCGTCTGCGAAAGCTTCGTGGGCGCTGTCTCGCTCTCGCCCGCTTCAAATCTCAGCTTCTGTGTCTGACTGCTTTCCGCAGCCGTTGCCGGAAGGGCAAAGCCTGCAAAAATTGCAACCACAAGCAGAAGTGAAAGAAGCCGGCTGGATAAGCGTTTTTTCATATGATTCTTTCCTCCGTTTTGGTGCTCGCCGCAGATGCGGCGGCCTCTGTCCAGCGGACAGTTGTCCGTCAGGCAGGCGTAAAAATCGGCGCACTTACGCGTGCTGCATTTTCTCAGCATTATTCTAATCTGTTAACGTGTTGTCCGTCAGGCGCTTTAAAGCAAAAAACCGTTCAAATTTATGTACCGTTTTACGTCAACTTTTTATGTACTCTTTCAAGATTTCCAGAACATTTCCAATTTTAAGAAAATCTCGCCCACATGTTCAAGGGTGTATCTGAAAACGCATGATGTGACCGGCAGCGAGGGATTTTTTGAGCTACTTTGACAATGACTATCTGGATGTGCCAAGCTATGAGTTCTTGCAGCGCTATCCAAAGGTTTATGCTGGAACAAATATTCATTTGGATGGAGAGGTCGCTAAGATTATCTCTGAGGACGGAAAACGCTACGAAATTGTGTTGTGGGTCATACAGAGCTTTACCGAATACTTTGCAAATAAGTATCCTCTGGATGAAGCAGGCTACTACATGATGAATTTTCCAGAAGAATATGAACCCTATCTGGCGCAAATGCAAGGAGCGTATATCACGGTCACAGGTGATCTCGGAGATACATGGTTTGTAGAAGGCGATCATATTGAACTGTTTGGTCGGTATATTGAAATGAGTTCTACCCAGATTGATGGCATATCCTATACTATGCCTCATATTGAGGCCAACAGTGTCTATTTCTGGACAGATTATCAATATAGTGATTCTGAGCGATTTGATGTTAAGACTGTCACAAAAGTTGCAGAAGCAGTGTTTGGAAGCGATGTTGAAGTGCGAGAGCCGGTTTATGGGCAGGACATGGAGGGATATGGAGTATCATCACAGATGGTATAAGACTGACGAATATGAAATGTTCGGGAAACGTTGGCAGATATCAGTTGTAGCAAAAGCGTATTCTGGAAAGCCGATAACCGAGGCTGAAAGAACAAGTTGCCGAAAATTTCAGGAAAATAAGCAGGCAACGCTGAATCTCCTTGCAGAAAAGGTGATCGAGTTTATAAACGAAAATTTTGATGTACTTCGCTTTAATTGGCCGGCAGCCAAAAAGATTCAAGACGCATCGGAGCTAAGCACCGTTTTGATGCCCACGTCGCTTTTGTTCAAACAAGACGGAACAACGCTCCTTTTATTTGAATGTGCATGGGAGATACAGATGCTGGCTTTTCCGTTCAAATATATCCAGATTGGGAAATGGGAAGGCAAGATTTGTTCCTCTAAAGTGGGTTGCCGCTGGCTCTGGATTTAGCCTTATTTTTAGCCTTACGGCAAAAGCATGGCCAAAACCCACAGAGCATCAAACAGCACAATACACTGCACCGGCAGCACAAAAAATGACCGTAAAACATGGCAAAACAGGACTCGAAACCCGGAAGACGGGTTCGAGTCCTGTACTGTCCACCATCAAGCTGAACCAAAAAAGATATCAGCGCGAAAAGCCCAGAAGTTTCAACGACTTCCGGGTTTTTTTGCGCCCAATTTTTGAAGTCGAAAAAAAGATATCAAAAAGGGTTTTGGCAAAATCAGTGGACTTGAACCTTTACCCAAGGCATTTTGAGCCGCTTTTCCGAGAATTTTTCGGGAAAGCGGCTCGCTTTTGCTCTCGGAAAAATGTAGAATTTCGACCGACGTTTTTGGTGGCCTTGCCGAATACACACTCCAAGCACAGATTCCAGCGCGTTAGCCAGCTGTGCGACGTTTCAGACGTTAAAACCGCAGGCAAGCCCCATCCCATCCCACTCCAGGACGAAAACACGGCGTATTGGCGATGCTGGGACGCGAGAAAGCAAAGCACCCGCTGCCAGTTCAGCGGGTGGTCGTTTATCTGCTGGCTCTCAGCAGAGCATCGGTTTTTAATGTCACACCCATCATGTCCTTGTGGGCTTCGCGGTTATCCCGACAGAGCGGTGACAAGAAGGTCAATGCGTTCTGAATGCGGCTCAGATCAGACGCAGAGAGCGTATTCTCGCGCAGATGGCGCAGCACCCGGCGATAGTGCTCATGTGTGATAAGGAAGCACAATCTGTGTAAAATTTTTTCTCGTTCCAGTCAGGGCGTATTTTGCTCTGGCTGGAACATTTTCTTTTGTGCCCCTATGCTGGCAAATCGAGCTTGCCGACGAAAGAGTAGTATATTCAAAAAAAGTGCGGCCTTATACATTAGAACGATTTACATTTTACAAAAATGCGGATATAATTATTATGAATTAGTATGAAGCGAAAAACTTATGATGAGGGGCGCGCCCCTCATCCCGTGGGTACCCACGGGATGATACCACTCTGTAACCTGTGGACTTTGCCCGCTGTGGTCAGGCGGGCATGAACAAAACCTGACCACCATACAAAGGAGGACATACCATGAGAAAACGCATCGCAAGCCTGCTTCTTATTCTGGCATTGTGCTTTACACTGCTACCCACGGCAGCGTTAGCAGCGGACAGCAACAAAATCTCAATTACAACAGTAGATGAGCTTTTGCAATTTGCAAACGCTGTGGACAATGGTGAATATGACGATAAAACAGATGCGGTTGTATCTCTTGATGCGGATTTGGATTTAACAGGTGTTGCGTGGAAACCGATTGGCAGCGTCTTTGACGGCGAGGGAAATCTGCTGCACTACTTCGGCGGCAAATTTTACGGAAACGGGCATACGATTTCCAATTTGGATTTTTCCGAGAACTACGGAAAGGCAGAGTATCCGGTTTTCGGATTTTTCAGCGTGGCTTACGGCGCTGAAATTTCCGGTTTGACAATTCAAGGCAAGCTGGATGTGTCCAATTCAGGGTATGTCTTTTTTGGAACAGTTGCGGGCGTTGCAGAAAACAGCAAAATTTCTGACTGCGTTTCGGATGTATCGTTCACGGATACGGACAAATATATCAACGGCCCTGCGGCTTTGTGCGGATATGCGATAAATAGCACGATTGAACACTGCCAAAACAAGGGGAATTTTTCAGTAACGACGGATACTACCTCTTTGCAGATGGGCGGTATCGTAGGTGTTGCTGACAACAGTACCGTACAGTATTGCGCCAATACAGGCGATATGACCTCTTGGACACCCCATACCGGCGGAATTGTTGGGCAGTTGTATCAAGGCTCAAAGATTATCAACTGTTATTCCACCGGGAAAATGATTCCTCTTGGCCATGGCACTACGAATTTCGGCGGCATTGCAGGCACAGTTGGTGCAGGTACAGAAATCAGACATTGCTATTTCGCTGGTGAAATGGATTTATCTCAATATACTGCCACTACACCTTATAAGCGTTTGGGCGGTATTGCAGGCGGTGTTTCTTCTGATACACCTGTTTTTGAAAACAATTATTTCGTGCAAACGGAAAATGTCCCGGCTTGCTTTAAGTATCAGGATGCTGGAACAGAAAAGACCCTTGACTTTATGAAAACGGAAGATTTCTTTAATGAAATCACTGCTGCCGGCAGCAATTATCGATTTAATCCTAATGGAACGCCCCTTTTGCCTGCACCTAAGTATACAGTTTCTTTTGTTGTAACACCTGCTGAATTGGCGAATGTAGTCATTAAAGTGAATGGTCAGGAAGTAGCAAACCCTGTTGATTTGGAAGCGGGTACTTATACTGTCGAAGTCAATGCAGATAATTGCGAGGTTTTCAATTCCAATATTACGATTACGGCTGATACAGCAACTCATACGCAGACCATTGCAATGACTTATTTGCCTTCCGACTACACTAAGTTCATCGAAGCCATTGCTGCCTTTGTCACGAAAGTTGAGACAAGCCCGTTCAGCGATGTGTCCACCAGCGCCTACTACTACGAGGCCGTGAAGTGGGCGCAGGAAAAGGGCATTACCGGCGGTATCGGCAACGGTCTCTTTGGGCCGAACCAGCCTTGCACCCGCGCACAAATCGTCACCTTCCTGTGGCGTGCCGCAGGTTCTCCCGTGGTGAACTACGCCATGAACATGAGCGATGTCCCCGAAGGCAGCTACTACGCCGAGGCCGTCCGCTGGGCGCTCAGCGAGGGCATCACCACCGGCACAACGGGGAACACATTCTCTCCCGACAGCGAATGCACCCGCGCTCAAGCCGTCGCGTTTCTGTTCCGCTACGCTGCGTCCGAGGCGGTCACCTTGCAGGAGCTGGTGTCCGGCTTCTCTGACGCCGATTCCGTTCCTGGCTACGCGCTTCCCGCGATGAACTGGGCGCTTGCTGAGGAAATCGTACAGGGCAACGGCAGCAAGCTCATGCCGAACGATTCCTGCACGCGTGCGCAGATTGTCACTTTCCTCTTCCGCGCATATCAGGACAAATAAGCAATCGCAAAAAAGCAGCGGGGCGGCATAGGTCGCCCCGCTCCGCTCGCCAGCCTGTGAAGCACAGGCTGACGAGCTTATTTTTGGCAGAAAACATCCTTGGCAAATCTCGTCTTCATGCACTGTGCCAGATGGATTTTGATGCGCGTTGTCAAATTCCCGTAATTCATGAACAGCAAACTGAGTTCTTGTTGATATTGCTCGATTTTGCATTATAATATTTGTTGATTATGCCAATGCAAAATGTAAAAATAACTTGCAACATCGGTTGCAGGTGGGTTTGCGGTGCTTTATACTGGTTGTAGAAAACAAAACAACGGCAGCCTACCGGTCTATGCGCATTGTGCCGAAATATTGAATCACAAACCAATACACAAAATGAAGTGGCGTTTCGCTCTCTTATGAAAAGAGGGTTGAAACGCCGCTTTTTTCTTTTCTTAAATTCTGAACCCCAGACGAAGGAGGTCACAAAAATGTCTGTATTCCGTGTTGAAAAGACCAAAGGTTACACGGTCATGTCCAACCACCATCTCCGCAACCATACGTTGTCTCTCAAGGCCAAAGGACTCCTCTCGCAGATGCTGTCGCTGCCGGATGATTGGGATTACACGCTGCAGGGGCTTGCACAGATCAACAAAGAGAGCATCGACGCCATCCGCGAAGCTGTGCGCGAGCTGGAACGTG
>OHGZ01001179.1_pt1 | contig 13287 bp, 10 predicted proteins | sample 1567851 | NCBI WGS metagenome assembly OHGZ01 (sample SAMEA3879563, study PRJEB24766) | human gut metagenome | biome: human-associated habitat; feature: feces | place: USA | collected 1985/1987 | reverse complement strand
CAATTCCTACAGTTCCGGCATCTATTTTTATTGAATGCATCCATATATGCAATGTGCTGTTCAACAGAGAAATCTACATCACCATCTGCAATCGCTTCATCTGCATACTGAAGTGTCAGCTCAGTTGCCTCAAATGTATAGCCCTGCTTTTCAAGAATTGGCATTACATGCTGCTCAAAAAGCTCTGTATATGGTCCTGTTCCTTTCGCATATGTTAATTTCTTTTTTTCTGTAACAGCTGACTCTGCTGCACTTTCTTTTTTTGTTTCATTTGTTGTCTTTGCATCTTTTTTTCCGCAGCCTGCTGCAATTACTGCCGCTGCTGCTAATACTCCAATTGCCAATACACCTTTTTTAAACTTTTTCATAATCATTTTCTCCTTTTATCTGTCTTATTTTCTGCGAGCCTTTCCTGCGAAGAAATTTCCAAAGCTTTGTATGCACTGTGTAATAATAATAAGTACAACTACAAGTGAATACATAAGTGTAAAGTTAAAGCGGTTGTAACCATAATTAAGAACAAGCGCTCCGATACCACCGCCTCCTACATATCCTGCCATTGCACTTGCACCAATCAATCCAACAATACCAGTTGTAAGTGAAAGAATAACAGATCCAAGTGACTCAGGCAAAATAAATTTTGTAACAAGCTGCAGCGGTGTTGCCCCCATTGCCAGTGCAGCTTCTAAAATGCCATTTCCTGTATCGAGAAGGGAATTTTCAAATAAGCGTGTCAAAAGCGGTATCGCGTTTACTGTAAGAGGTACAATTGCTGCTGTTGCTCCAATTCTCGTTCCTATTAAAAACTTTGTAACTGGCATGATTGCAAAAGAACAACAAATGGTGTACTTCTCACAATATTAATTATCACATTGATGATATTATAAATCACTACATTCTGATATAACCCGCCCTTTCTTGTAAAGATCAGCACGATTGCCAGAACAAATGCGACAATTGTTGCAATAATTAAAGCTATTCCAACCATGTATAATGTCTCTGCAAATGATGTTAACAGCTTATCATTTGATATTCCAAGAAATTCTTCAAGTGCCATATTTTTCTCCTTTTCGTCTTTCTTATATATAAATCTCTTTATAACCAACACCGTGCTCTGAAAAATACTTCTGTGCTCCTTCAATTTCATTCTTTGCACCAATGATCTGTACAATAATGATTCCTAAGACTCGTTCCTGTATTTCACTGATATTAGCAAATAAAATATTTGTTTCTACATCAAACTTCTTATTTACACCAGATAACACAGATTCTGTACTGTCACTGTCAAGAAACTTTAATTTCAAAAGCTTATTATTCTTTTTCTCAGAACGTATACTTTCTATCAAAAGTTCTGGAACACTGTCATTAATTACCGTTTTTACAAAATTCTTTGTGATCTCCTGCTGTGGTTCACTAAATACATCAAGCACATTTCCTTTCTCGACAACTCTTCCACTCTCCATCACAGCTACATGATGACAAATGCTTTGGATAACGTTCATCTCATGTGTGATCAGCACAATCGTAATGCCAAGTTCCTTATTGATTCTTTTTAACAGCTTAAGGATCGCTTTTGTCGTTTTGGGATCAAGTGCACTAGTTGATTCATCGCTAAGCAAAATAGATGGATCTGTTGCCAAGGCTCTTGCTATTCCTACTCTTTGCTTCTGGCCTCCAGAAAGCTTAGATGGATACACGTCTTTCTTGTCCGTAAGCTCGACATATTCTAAAACTTCCTGTACCTTCTTTTTTATCTGATCATTCGGAACGTGATTTAAAACAAGCGGCAATGCTATATTTTCATACACTGTTTTTGTTTCAAGAAGATTAAATTGCTGAAAGATCATTCCAATTTTTTTCCTCTTTTGACGAAGCTTTGATTGTTTCAGTGCATTTATATCTTCTCCATCCACTAAAACCTTTCCTGATGTCGGAACCTCAAGTGCATTGATTGTTCGAATCAAAGTAGATTTGCCGGCTCCTGAGAAACCAATAATTCCATATATATCGCCATCATCTATTGTCAGACTTACATTTTCAAGTGCTTTTACTTCGCACTCTTTTGTTTTAAAGATCTTGCTTACGTTTTGAAACTCAATCATGAAGCCGTCTCCTCCTGCTCTTTTCTGAACAGAAAAGTTTAACATTGTTTTATGTTTCTTTTCTTTTCTGTTGATTGAAAGTATAGCAAATTCTGAAAGGAAGTGTTAATACGTTGATTTTATGTTTCGTTATAAGTGTTTCCTATAGCAAATACTTTTTACATGATTCCACCATATAGCAAAAGCCCACGATTTTCATCGTGAGCTTTTATTTTAACTATTTATATGATACCAGGGTCAAAAGGTCAGAAAGCCGATGCAAGCTTGCTTGCAAGAGGTTTTTTGAACTCTTGACCATGGTATCATTTATATTTCAGCGTAATAATATCGCTGTCCTTTTTTTGTATCCATATGAAAAAATGATATATCATAAAGTTTCTTTAAATTTTCTTCACATAGACATTCATTTGTATTTCCTGCTGCAATTACCTGCCCGTCTTTTAGCATAATCAGACGATCACAATAAATTCCAGCCAGATTGATATCATGAAGCACCATAAGCACAGATACGCCTTCCTGTCTGTTTAATTCCGAAAGCGTCTGCATGATTTCAATCTGGTTTTTAATGTCAAGGCTTGCAATCGGTTCATCAAGAAGCATCCAAGGTGTGCTTTGTGCTACCGCGCGTGCAATCACAATCTTTTGTTTTTCGCCGCCGCTTAAGATAGCAAATTTTTTATCCTTAAGCTTATCTGCTTTTGTGAGCGAAAAAGCGCGATAAACTGCTTCTTTATCACCGATTGAGGTTCCCTCAAATCGTCCCTGATATGGTGTACGTCCTGTCATCACGATCTCCTCTGCCGTAAAGTCTGTCTCAATATCTGTCTTCTGCGGCACAAATGAGAGCAGTCTTGCAAGCTTTTTTCGCGGATAATCGTCAGCCGGCACATCACCAATTTTCATACTTTCTTTGCTCTCTGTTTTTAAAAATGCGAGTACATGACGCAGAAAGCTCGATTTCCCGGCTCCGTTTGGCCCGATAATTCCATATATGTGACCTGGCTCAAGAGTAAGCGTGATATCTTTTAAAATTGGATGATCCATCCCTTCTGGTGTCCAGGTCAGATGATTGCTTACAATATCTACTGATTTGAGCAAATCCATTCCCGATGCCGATTCTTTTTTATTTCCTTGTCGACTCACGATTGTTTAATCTAGGTTGCAAGCCGTAAACGTTATAAATTTCTCACGTCAACTTCTTCTTAATTAACAGAATCAGATATGGTGCCCCGACAATTGCTGTCAGCACACCAACAGGAAGTTCTCCCGGTGCAGTCACTGTGCGCGCTAACGTATCGCAAATCATCAAGAAAAATCCGCCTCCAAGAATCGCCCCAGGCAAAATTCTTCGATAATCATCACCAAGCAAAAATCGTACAATATGAGGAATCACTAGTCCGACAAAACCAATCACACCGCTGACGGAAACACATGCGGCAACCATCACCGATACTACTAAAATCAAAATTCGGCGTATACGCGCTGTCTCGATACCAAGACTCTGTGCCGTCTCCTCACCCATCGCCATCAAATTCAGATCCTTTGACAAGACAATGCAGACACAAAGACAAATCATTTCACAGATAGCAACATAACAAACCTTCACCCACACTGCAGATGAAAAGCTTCCCATTGTCCACAGATAGACTTGTTCGATCTTATCATGATTAAGGGACATAAGAAGTGACATCACAGCTGAAAAAAGTGTACTGATTGCCGTTCCTGTAAGAAGGATACCTATTGTCTTTGCTCCCTTTTTCATGCCTCCAATCAAATATACTAGCATAATTGTTAAAATCGCACCAATAAAAGCACACACACCAATAGTTCCAATCCCCAAAACACTCACCTGTACACCAAAAAGAATAGCAATCGTTGCGCCAAGTGCTGCACCTGAAGATACACCTAAAATATGCGGATCAGCAAGCGGATTTTGAAAAATCCCCTGAAACACGCCTCCCGCTGCCGAAAGTCCTGCGCCAACAAGTGCTGCAAGCAAAACTCGAGGCAGGCGAACCTGCAAAATTATATAGCGCTGCATCGTGCTATACGCTGATATATCCACAAATTGGCCTATACCTGGAATACCTGACAGCGCAAGCTTAATGCTCCCTATTATGCCAATCTCTGCAGATCCAACACTTAGGGAAATGGCAGCTCCCACAAAAAGAAGAGCTGCCATGCAAACATAAATATACAAATATGTTTTTTTCTTTTCCATTACTTTTCTAATGCTGCCTTTACGTAAGCAACCTCATCGGCCTTTGCGTTACAGTTAAATATCTGACCAAGTGTGATTACAGTCTCATCATCTTCTGCATCAACATAGATAACAGGAATATTGGCATCGTCAAACTTTGCCTTTTCCTCAGCAGAATACTCGGCATCTGCAACAACAACTGCCGGAGCCTCTAAAACAACGTCCTCAACACTTTTTTGTTCATACTCGGCATCCTCACTAACTACACCGATTTCCTTTAACAGATCGAAAACTTCCTCGCTTGCAACGTAAACGCTCTCTGGGCAAGATTCGATATTGTACTCTACAACACCACTTTTTACATTAACCGGATACTCAGTCTCTGATGGGAAGCACTCTGGATGAAGCATCTGTGCTAACTCTACAACAGCATCTGCATTTCTCGGTCCTTGACGATCAAGCATGTTAGTATCAATAGTCTCTACAAAACCATTCTTTACTGCACTCAGCTCAGTATACGGATCTGTTGTGCAGAAACCTTCCTCATTATAAGCATTTAAGATAACATACTGCGGATCCTTCTCCAGAAGTGTCTCTGTGGAATATGACCATCCCTCCACATCTGATGCAATGTTGTCACCGCCTGCCGCTGTCAGAATATCATTTACGAAAGTATCTCCTCCAGCTGTATAATCGCCGTACTCACCGTATCCAACTACATAATAAACTGTCGGATTCTCATCAGCATTTGCCAGACGATCAGAAACATAGTCCATCTTTGTCTGCATTTCATCAACGGTCTTTTCTGCTGCTTCTTCACAGTTTACAGCCTCGCCAACCAAGCTGATCATATCATAAACGCCTTCCATATCGCCCTCATCATAGAGATACAAAACAGGAACACCCGCATCATCAAGCTGCTTTACTGCATCATCTGAAAAATGAGTAGAGGCAAGAACCAGATCTGGCTCCAGGCTTAAAATTTTCTCAATATCTGCATTTGAAATACTACCAACAGACTCAACCTCGCTGACTGCTGCCGGATAATCGCAGTAATCGGTTCTTCCGACTAATTTATCACCTGCACCAATTGCATACAGAATCTCTGTCATATTGGGTCCCATGGATACAATCTTTTCAGGCTCCTCATTAATTGTAATTTCAGTGCCGTCTGTTCCGGTTAATGTAAGCGGATAGCTAACCTCGCCAGACTCCTCAGATTCGCCTGCCTCAGATACTGCTTCTGTCGCTGATTCAGACTTAGCTTCGCTGCTTGCCTCTTTTGCTGCCAATACAGATGTACTTGACGCCACAAGTGCTCCACACATAATAATTGCCTGCATCTTCTGATACTTTCTCATAAAACTCCTAACTGCAGATTTTTTCTGCATCACATATTCTTTTGCGCTCTATATTATATTATAACGAACTATGGCCTGTATTTCAAGCAAATTATTTTGACTCCCAGTTTTGACAAAACCTTATCTTATTTCATATGGCATGATTAACATATCACAAATGGAATGAAGCGGCAGCATTGACAATTACAAAACTATCTTTTTACGCCAACTAATTTGCAAAGCTTTTCCATTACGATGTCTCTCCAATTCGAATTTCTTATTTCATCCTGCAACAGTTCCCTCCACTTCTCATCATTCACAATATTATCTTCATATCGTGCTTTCTGCCACTCTGTCTCTTTAGGAACACAGAATACATTATTAGCAAAATGAAAATTTTCTCCTTCATCAAAGCAGCAAATTTGTATCGGATTTTCATTATAAAACAGATTTCCATACCATTCTGCTAAAATTCCCTGATCATATACGGCAATGCCTCTTCCATCTCTCATACTGATATTGTAGCGCAGAATGGTCTTTTCACAGTCTCTATTGTGATTAAGCTTCATGCAGTCCAGCCAAAATCCACCTTCATTGTCATGCGAATAGTTATACTGAAATACTGTAGTCCCCGCAGTTCCCCAATCCGTATCAAATGCTGTTCCATCATTTTCAAACATTCTGGTTCGTGCCACTTCATTTCGCTGAATCAACGCATCCCGTGTCGCGCAAACCCAGATACCAGCAATCAGCTGGGTATCTTCAAGTGTACCAAGTGCTCCTGCATCAAAACAAACATTACTATCAATCAGCGGTGATATGCAATTTGCCACAATAACTCCATCTGATCCAGTTCGTTCAATCCTATTTCCACGCACAACTACATGTGTATGATGAATATCATTTATAAAATCTTCCTGCTGATTTACACGTATACCACTTGTTCTAACATCGTGAATGTAGTTATTACTAATAACGACGTCATGAAGATGATCTTGAGCTGATGTACGACCTGGAAATGTAACATACACAGCCCCATTCCAATACATGCTCTGGTATACTGGCATTGACCGTCGATTTTCACCGTCTACCTCAAAGATTTCGCAATCAGAAATTTCGATTCCTGCTGTAATTCCCTCTGACTTTGCACTAATGCAAATTCCCTGACGCACACATCTTTCGCTGCTATGATTACAAATACGAAGTCCCTTTACTTTCCAATAGCTCACTCCATCAAGTAATATCGCTGCATATGCACCATTTCCATCAATCAAAGGTGCTTCTCCGTCCCCATAAACACCAACCTGCGCAAAATTAAAACGATCTCCATCTCCATGAAGGCAAAGCATTCCCTTCCACACACATCCACATTTCAAAAGCAGTTTGTCTCCTTCTCCAAACACAATCCGATTTGCAGCTTCAAGACTTTTTAACGCTTCGTCTGGCGTAATTCCATTATTTTTATCATTTCCATTAACAGCATCCAAATAAAATATTCTTCCCATATTTCGCATCCTCTTCTATTTACTCAATTTTCGCACCAACTTTTCTTACGATATCCATTCGAAAAGCTCCAGGCCATGCAACTAGCCAGTTTGACGCACTTCCCATTACCGATTGGCGTGACAATTCAAAACTTTCATCCTGACTTCCCTTTGGTCTTACATGGCCATCTATAATCATCGTTCCATCTGATACATGCTGGCAGCCATTTCTCCATATTGCTTTTGCCCTTTCAATCCATCTTGTCTGACCAGTTTGTTCTCCCAACTCATATAACTCTGGCACATAAGATAATGCAAATGAATCCATTCCTTCATGCACAGTCGATACAAGAGTACCACCAAATGAATCATATCCCGTTTTTCCAAGTGTTGTTTCTTTAGAAAATTTTTCGGTACAGGAATACTGCCATGTTGAAAGGTACCACGCGGCATTTTCAGCAAGTACTAGCCATTCCTCTGATTTATCTTCACGATACATACTTACTGCACCTTTTAACAGTGGAATTGCTGATTCCTTATCAATTGAGAAAATATCAAGTGCTCCCGCTGTCGTAAAGCCCTGCTCAGTCAATTCTTTTCCATACCAGCGTAGTGCTTTTTTCGCTGCCTTTAAATAGACCGGATTTTTGCTTCTTCGATAGCCTTCCACTAACGGAAGTGCAAGAAATGCTCCAACTGACCCTTCTTCAATTGCCACACTTCCGTCTTCATGCCAACACTTTGCAAATGCCCCGCTTTCTTTCTGGACACGAACCGCAAAGTCGCAAATTGCAAATGCAGCATCCAGATATGATTTTCGTTCTTCTTTTAGCTTTACAGATAAATCATATGCATCAAAAAATTCAACTCCTGCTGTTCCAAGATTACATGCCTCCAGGTAACGCACTTGTCCTGGATCATAATAGCTGTGGACAACACCAATAGGAAGAGATGCATATTTTATCCACGAATCCAATACGGCAAATCCCATACGACGAGCTTCCATATCTTCCGGATGTTTAATTGCTTCGCATAGTAATTCATTTGCCAATAATGCATTCTGTCCACACCACCCAATTTCATATTTATTATATCTACGCTTTTCCCAGTTTTCATTTTCCCATGCCAATCCGATGTTAAATCCGCAAAAGCCATCGGCTTCTTCTGTATAAAGCGATTTTGCATAATCAATTCCGTATGACCATACCTCTGCTAATGAAAGTGGATTTTTTGATATCGCATAATTTTGTTTCCATGAAAAGTCAAGTACACGATGATATCCGGCTCTTGGCTGTGGATGCTCCTCAAAAACAATCCATACGCAAAATTCCGTTCTTGGCTCCATCTTTGTCTGGAATGCATCTGCATACCGATACAAACGAAGCTGTTTGGGTGACTCTTCTTCTGGCCATAAAATACGATGTACCATTTGCTTAGAATTTTTTTTGTAAAACAGGCTACAGGATTCTCCATCATTTGCTTTTCCAATAAGTGATACACTTATTTTTTCATCCTGTGACATTGTCATCGCTGGAATAGCTGCGCGGTGCCAGCCATATACCCATGGTACTCCATTATATCGATCTCCTTCATACTCGCAAAATGTACCAAATCCATTTCCATTATAATTAATTCCTGGAATCAAATAAAATTCACTTGAATAACAAGTTTCCAATTCCATGCACATTTTCTTGACTGGCTTACACTGACGCCTCCACTCAAAAATTCCATCTTCAAGTATTGTTAATGTATCCTCTGCATCACTGCATCCTATTAACCTTGCAATCTGTATCTCACCAGAAAAAAATAATATATCCTGTCCTTTTTTCATATATCGTATCATAACCAAGCCTCCTGTTCTTCCCCATTAAGCCAATTCCAATTATCCAATTTTCTTAACACTTCCAAACGAAACGCGCACGGCCATGCAACTAGCCACTGACTTACACCAAAATAATTACCATTATTTCCCCATCTCGTATGTAAAATTCCTTCATCACAGCTTCCTCTTGGACGCACACCAGTCTCACCGATCATCAACGTACCATCAGAAATTCCTTGAGATGCATTGTACCAGATTGCAAACGCTCTGCTCTCCCACTGTGTATTCTTAGTAAATATTGCAAGCTTTTTTAAATCCTCCACATAACACAATGCAAATGGATCAATATGATGATGCGAGGTTGAAACTGCTGTTCCACCAAATGTGTCATAACCCATCTTTCCAAGAATAGAATCACTCGGATATACAACACTCTGATGCCACTGCCATGTTGATAAATACCATGCTGCCTTCTGTGCCATTTTCAGATAGCGCTCAAATCCCGTGGCTTCATATAGCATAATTCCACCTTTCAACAAAGGTATTACTGATTCCTTGTCAATGCAACACGTATCCAATGCACCAGATGTGCCATATCCACAATTTTTAAATTCTCTAAAATAATATGAATATGCTCTCACAGCAGCTATGTTATATTTTTCTTTATGTGTTTTTTCAAAAGCCTTTACAAGTGGCAAAATAAGAAATGCGCCTGCTGTTCCTTCTAGTGTATGGACCGAACCGTCACGATTCCAGCTCATTGCAATTCCACCATCCAGTCGCTGATGTGCCATCGCAAAATCGCAGATTTCAAGAGCTGCTGTCAGATATTGCGTTCTTCTGACACCAATTCGTTCACACTGTTCATATGCTTCTATCAGTTGGCAACCAGCAGTTCCCAAATTGCAAGCATCAATTAAACTATCTTCCGGATCATATCTGGTCAAAAGCAGTCCCTCTTTACTACGTGCTTTTTGGGTCCACCAATCCAAAACGGCCAGACCTTTTTTCAATGAATCCTTATTTCCATTCATCTGATAATCATATAAAAGAGAAACCGCAAGAGATGCATTCTGACCACACCATCCGATCTCATATTTCATCTCTTCCCGTTTTACCCATTCATTTCCATCCCAACGAAAACCAATATTAAAAGCATGAATTTCACCATCATGTGTATACAGTTTTTTCGCATATTCCACAGACCAGTCCCAAATTGTCTGAGCACTTTGTTTTGGATGTAGTCTTTTTATATTTTGTTTCCAAATATATAACATCATTTTTTCATCTGCATCACACTGATCACTGAAGAAAATCCATCCCTTAAATTCACATCTTGGCTTGATTTTACCTATGTATTCTGGCATAAAACAGTCCGCCATCAAATATTGTGGACTCTCCGTTTCTGGCCAAATTAGACGATGCACTGCTTTTTTATTCTGTATAAACATGCTGCCAGATGCAGTATCTGACGAGCATACTGCCAGACTTACCCGATTGCCTTTGCTTACAGTAGCTCCTGGCACTGCTGTTCTATGATAAGCAAAACTATAAGGAATTCCATCCTTCTCAAGACCTTTGTATTCATGATCCTTTCCCCACGGATTCTGGTCATAGGAAACAGCCGGTACCACAATATGTTTTGCCTCAAAACAATCCTCCAATTCCATACACATATGATCTGTTTCTTTAGCAGTTTTACAAGTCCACTCTACTACATCACCTTCGTGAAACATAAATGAATCAAACCGATCTGTTTGCTTTTTTATCCTTGCTGCAGGCTCATTATTAACAAAAAACAAAAATTCGGTCGCTGTTTCTTTCATTTCTAACTTCATATTTCTGCCCTGCCTTTCAATTATTTTCCCACTTTTCAGTATTCATCATCCTTACTGATTTCGATATTCCTGTGGACTAATTCCCACATATTTCTTAAAATAATGAGTAAAGTATGATGCTGTTCTCATTCCTGTCATCTCAGCAATTTTCTGTATTTTTATTGTTGGGTCTTTTAATAGTTTCTTTGCTAATACAGTTCGCTGATCACTAATATAACTATTGATTGACTGTCCTGCTGTCTCTTTATAAATTCTTGACAAATAGGCTGGATTAAGTCCAACATAATCTCCTAACACAACCATTGACAAATCCTTTGATAAATTCTCTTTTATATAAGAATTTACAACGTGTACAATTCGGCTTCGTGAATCCATATGCAATGATCTCCTCGCTTGGAAATACACATGAGCCATCTCATAAATTTCCTTTATTGCCTTGGAAAAATCTGCATAGATTCGAAAATTGCTCAGTTTTTGTGCATCAATCTCATCAAACGACTGGTTATCCTGTGGCAAAAAGTTAGCAATCGCATTTAACAGTTGACTGCTAAGGGTACAAAAAAGAGCATGTTCTTCTAACACAGACAGTTGACCACAATTTTCTTTTAATTCACCATATGCCTTTATGTACGCTTCCTCATTTCCAGACGCTAAACTCTCCGACATCTGATTTGCTGCCAGTTCTGCCACATGATACCCACTATCAGTCTTTCTCCATAAAATCCCACTAAACTGATTATTTGGCATATACATTGTTACCGCATGCGTTTCCCCATCAATCTCCAGATGCCTGCAATTTAAAAGCATGTATGCCTTATCTGCTGCTTCAAGTCCAATTTTTTCTCCATAAACATACACATCAGGAATAATTCCATAGCTTTTGTCACATATATTCAAACCAATTTCTAAAAAACCGCGCAGCCTATCTGCGTCATTTTCCTCGGATTGTGCCAAAATAATGCAGTTTTCATCCGTGACAGAGCTAATAGTTCGAAATGCTCCCCTTAAACTTTCTTCCAAAATATCAATGATATTTTCAATAAACAGCCGTTGATCAGAAGAACCATTTACCCAACAAACTACAATTAAAAATTTCTCCTTAAAATCAAATTGTGTACTTCCAAATGCCAACGCATTCGTTATGGCATCTACATTTTTTGAGGTAATTTCACCATGCACGATTTTTCGTACACAGCCGCTTTTCAGTAGTGGAAGCGCACTATTTAACTGTTGATTCAGCCGTACTACACGACTTTTCTCATTATAATACGCTTCTATCTTTTTATAACCTTTATCAATAGCTGCTAATATCGCTTCATCTCCTTCTACCTTAAGCACAAAAGAAACAGTATGTGCATCTACCGCCTCTTTCGCATATTCAAATTCCTCCTGACCAGTTAAAAATATCGTAAAACATTCTGGCCAATTTTCTTGAATCTTATCACGCAATTTCAGTCCATTGGTCTCTGGAAGACAAATATCTGTCATAAGCAGATCAATCCTATGTTCTCTGAAGATTTTTAAAGATTCCAATGCAGAGCCAGCCTTAAATACCATAAACTGCTGATCTCGTTTTTTACTGATCATCTGATACAATGATTGTAAAATCAATGGCTCATCGTCAACAATAAGCAGATTATACATAAAAAGTACCCTACCTTTCTATCAATCTTTTATCCATTTTCTGGAACAGCAATCCTCAGTTTTACACAAAATCCGCCTTCATTCCCACCATTTACAGTCAAGCCGCTTTCTGATCCGTATAATAGCGAAATTCTTGCCTGAACGTTCGTTAATCCGTGAATCTCTTCTTTATTTATTTCTCCCCTTTCCAAGCGCTGCTTAAGTTCAGAAAGCTGCTTCGGTGAAATTCCATCTCCATTATCCTCCACTTGAAACCATAAATATCCGTTTTCATATCCAGCTGATATGTGTATGATTCCGCCTGATGCTATATTTTTCAGGCCATGCTGATATGCATTCTCAGCCAAAGGCTGTAAAATCATAGGTGCGATTTTTATTTGCATGATTGACTCTGGCATCTCATCCATAATAATTTCAATTCTATCCTCAAAGCGAATATTCTGAATATACAGGTAATCTTTTACCTGCTCTAATTCCTGATTAAACGTCACTTCTCTGTCACTAGACTTTGTAATATACTGATAATACTTTCCAAGATGCTTCGCATACTCAGCAATCTCATCATTATCATCAAGTTGTGCCATTCTCGATATCGTAAACAAACTATTATAGAGGAAATGTGGCTGGATCTGGTACTGCAGCTGACGAAGCTGTGAAAGCTTACTCTGATACTCCGCATCCATCTTTTCTTTCATCAGCCTGTTTGTATCCATAATCATTTGATTATATTGTTCGTAAATCTGCGCAAACTCATCATTTTCATTCATGTTCAATAAAGGCGGCATTTTTTGTTTTGCCATCGCTTCCATAATCCGATTTAGTGGGTGCGCAATGATATGCGTTGCATAAGATCGGAA
>OHGZ01001165.1_pt1 | contig 13387 bp, 10 predicted proteins | sample 1567851 | NCBI WGS metagenome assembly OHGZ01 (sample SAMEA3879563, study PRJEB24766) | human gut metagenome | biome: human-associated habitat; feature: feces | place: USA | collected 1985/1987 | reverse complement strand
ATTTGATGTTATTGAATCTATTAACCATGGATGACAAATATAAATTCCATAACTTAATTTATTTATTTTTTCAAAAATAGAAATATCTTTAATCCAACCCTTATTTAATATCCTATTTACCACAGAATAACCAAATAACACAATAAGAATACTTGATGCAGGTGAAAATAACCTTGCCCAAGTAAAACGAGAACTATCCATTAATATATTTACTAAAAATATAAGAAGAAACGCACTAATACCTAATAACGTAATTCTTAAAAGCTTTGTATTTCTTAATTGAAATATACTATCATATTTATAACAAATAAAGCCTGTAAAAAAATAAATAAATTTAGAGGCAAAATCTTGAAGACCACCAATTTTTGTAATATTACCTTCAAAAAAAGCTAATAAATAGGCTACAATAAACATTAATAGTACCATATATTTATTTCTATCCAAATGACATACTAATACAAACTTTGTAGTGATAAAACACCAAAACAACATTAGTAAGAACCACAGATGTCCCATAGGATATAAAAAATCATCAACCGATAAATGAGTTAATTTTCCCAAACAAAGAGCTGTTATTGGGAAAAACACCCAATAAAGGGATCAACAATCTTTTAAACTTATTCGTAAATAAATCAATAAATTTGGGATATTTATGTTTTTTATAATGCAAAAAAGAAAATAAAAATCCTGATATAAATATAAACATAGGCATTCTAAATTTATTCAGAATATCTAAATTAAAAAAACGCTCTATTTTTATAACAATAGTATCGATATCGGATAAACTTCCATAATTATAAATATAAAAAGAATGAACAAAAACAACCAATAATATAGATATAGATCTCAATATCACTATATCATTTAATCTCCCCCCATTATTAACATTTATTTTATTTTCACAACACATACTAAAATTAATTCCAATTAACACCATTCTTAATAGTCATTCCAGGAACACCGGCAATAACAGAATTTTTTTCAAAATCAGCTTTGGTTATTACCGAATTTGCTGCAATAACAGAATTCTCTGGAATAATTGAACCTTTTAAAATTGTTGAATTGAAACCAATCCAACAGTGATTATCAAATAAAACAGGTTGTGGAGTGTTAACTAACACTCCACCATGATATATATCATGCGCATCATGATCCATCACTGATATATTCCATGATAAAACACAGTTACGACCAAATTGTATTTGCTTGCGAGCTATGATCAATAACGGACCTGTGGACCAAAACTGATTATCGAAAATGAGACTTGCATCTTTATCTATTGATAACTTAGCCCCTGCCCCGATATTAGCAAACCCTTTGAAAATAAGCTGCCCCTTACCAATATTCAAAACTGATTTGTGATGTCTCGCAGTAAAAAAATCACACTGGGTATAACCTATTTTTATCATACCAACGTGAACTTTCTCAGCAGAAATTTCCACTCTGGAACCATCCTTTAATTTGATAGTCACATAATTAGACAAAAAGATAGGAACTTTTATTGCCTGAGAAAAAGGGAGCAAACGAAAATTATAATATAGACTACGTGGTATAGATAAAAAATATTTCCTATTTAAAGAACAAAAAATCCATAGTTTTTTCAACATAATTTTTTCAATATCTTTTTTAGAACAAACGCTTTACATTTAAAGGAAATTTCTAATATTTCCCTTAATGAATAGTATTTAAAAAAGGAGATTTGATTTGCAGACAATATATTCAACATTGTTTGAAGGTTATTCTCTTCCATTTTTACAATTTGTTTTTGGTTATAAAAATAGGTCGAAATTGGTAATTCATGTTTCCATTTTGAGAAGAATTTTCTTGAAGCAAAAATCCACTCCTTCGATAGATTGGAAGTTGAAATATGCTCTACCAAAATATCATAAATACATAAATTTCTATATCCCAATTGTTTTATCTGTATAGAAATATCAATATCATAAAAATGAAACCCACCAAAACTCTCGTCGAAAGAGATCTTTTCAAACAATTTTTTAGGTATACAAAAGAATAATCCATCTAAAGCGACAACATCACTAACAGATTCTTTATAAGGGTTATTCAACGTTAAATGATGATCTGACCGATTAAATCTATCAGTATCTAAATTATATTGACGCGTAGAATTCGTTTGATTATCTTTATGATTGATTCCCCACCATATACCGGGAAACTTACTGATGTATGTAGGTCCAGCTATCCCAACCATTCCTACACTAGGATCCTGAAAATGTTGCAACAATTTTTTCCCCCAGTCAATTGTATGATATAATATATCGTCATGCATAAAACAAATTAATGGATAACGAGCTTTCGCTACTCCAATATTATATGCCTGAAATATATTATATTGATTTTTAGAATTATCAATACAAACCACTTCATACTCTATTCCTATGGTTTCAGAAATATTTTTTTCTAAAACAGGAGATATCCTATTACTTCGATTACATATTACAATAGAAACCATGTTATTTAAGAAGTTTCTTAGAATTAATAATATGGGCACGACTGCAAGGCCCTTCATTTATCAGAATATCACTTTCGTCCCTTTGTAAAGAATCTACTAATTTAATAAAATTAACAGCAGCTATCTGAGGTGACCATTCATTTTTAATAGTATTATAAGCTTCTACTGCAAATTGTTTTCGTAAACTATTATTTTCAATTATAAATTTCACAGCTTTATACAAGCTCTTAATACTCCCAGATTGAAATAACATGCCATTTTTTTTATGCTTAACTAAAAAAGGAGCTGCTCCTATTTTATTTGATGCAACAACAGTACAACCATTAGCCATAGCTTCACTTAGAACAACCCCCCAACCTTCACCTCTATCACTCGTAAATATAAAAATATGAGACTCCCTCATCATCTGTAAAACTTCTTCATTCGGTAAATTTCCCAATAAAGAAACGTATCTTCCGACCTCCAATTTATCTATTAAATTGGTAATCAACGAAGTCCATTCCCCCCCTCCACTTCCAACCATATTTAATTGAAATTCGATGTGATCTTTTTTTAATTTTGAAGCAAGTTTAATAGCTAAATCAGGACGTTTTACCTGCGAAATAGTTCCACACCAAAGAATTTTAAGAGGTTGGTCCTCTTTCTCTTGCAAAATGCTGGTTATATTTATTGATGGTACATTAATAAAATATCCCCATTTAAAACATTTATGAGGATAAGACAACAACATTGCCGTATCTAATCGATTATATGCACTAGCACCAAGCATATATAAATTTTTTCTTCTATATCTAGTATGCTCTTTATATAGTTTTTTCCAATATTCCAAATGAATCAAACGGCGGTCAATTTTCTTAAAAAGACGTTCCTCATATCGGAATGTCAATTTATTTTTTTCTAACCGATCTCTTATCAAAAACTCTGGAGCAGCACCTAATATAACGACATCTGAAGATATTGCTAATTCTTCTGCTTCTTGTAATCTCTCACGTGATTCATATGCTGGTAAAAGATATTTTTTATAAGAAAAATCTTCATAACCTCGTTTCCTGAATTCTTCAGGCAATGGTTCAAAAGTCACCATTGTATAACCATCACCTATTAATTTGTAAAACTCATCTGCAAGAGGAACTTGATGATGATTAATAAAATTAGTATAAAACGTAATTGTCATTTCAGAATTGATTTTATTATACGCAAAACAAAACTCCTCATATATTTAGAAAATGATATCATAGAAAGAAAAGAAATTACAGAATATATAACTATTTTTATCAAAGCATTGATACAATCTATATAGGAGGCTCCATCATGAATAAAATCCGGTATAAAAATCACTAATAAAATTGGGACGAACAATAAAGTGATACCTTTTCCCAAGTTATATACATACTGCAATACATTTAATCTAAATCCCCATCGAAATAAAAAATAAGGTTTCCACATATAAATATAAATCAATAAACTCAATGTATTTCCTACTAAGACACCCAATAAACCATAATAAAAGCCCAATAAGCAAGATAATAAAATACACGTTACAAACTGAGCTATCGGAACCCATGTATCATTAAACATACCATAACCAAATATAAATTGACCCGTTGTTCCATTAGTTTGATTAATGAAAATATTGATACATAAAATAATAAGAATTGATTTAGGAAGGATATACTGAGTCCCAAGCCAAAGAGAAATAAACGGTTCTATAAAAACAAAAATACTAAATACAACAACAGCAGCGATGTATAACCTAACATAGAATAATTCCCAATAATTTTTCAATATATTGCGCTTATTTCCTTCTGCTATAAGACTTCCTACTCCGGCTGTTGTACTTTCAGTCAAATTATTAACCAATAAACTAATTTTATCCGTAATAATTGTATAGTTACCATAAAAAGCAACCATTTGTAAATTAGAAAAAGAATAAATCAAAAAAGGAACTGTCTGCCATTGAGCAAAAACCCCGATTTTATGAACAAAAAGCTGTTTGGTTTTAATCATCACCTCGGGATATTTTTTGAATAGTTGCTTGCCTTGACGTACTTCACTACGAAGCCACGGGTAGACTTGATTGATTTTCCAATTCAATATGAAAGAATAAATGATGCCAAAAGTTAATTCAATGGCAACCCACAGATAGTAGCTGCCGGTATAGTAGGCCGAAGCCATTTGAATGAGAGTCTTAATAATAGTTGCTGTTTGGAAATAGGCGGTGACCACATAATTTTTTTGGTCGGCTCCCAAGAGCGTTTGTTTGTAGTTGGCAAAATAACCGATTAACGAGGAGGCCAAGAACGAGAAATAGGCAAAAAAGATAATTCCCATTTCAAACTCCGTATTGGGGAATATCAACGGAAGAAAGCAAGCCAGTACAATACCTGCACCCAAGATAATAAAACCTATCCAACGATAGAGGTAACCGAACACAGAGATAATCTCGTTGATTTTTTCCTCATCGTGCTCGAATAGGGGCTTATAAAGCACATAACCTATGGCGCTTCCTATCCCCAATTCTGCCAAATTAAGAAACCCAAGCAGGTTTTGCAACGTGCCGGTGAGTCCCACAAAATCAGCTCCCAGCGTATCGAGAAATATCTTCCGGGAGAAAAACGAGAGAATAAGAGTCAGGAAATAGAATATGAGATTGGCCCTTGCATTCAACAATGATTTTTTGACCCGCGATTCTTGTTGAGGCATATAATATAAAGATATTCTATTTTTATTATTACCGGAAGAAAGACTTAACCCTTTTCCTCTGAAACTATCGTTTCTTCCAGCGTCTCCCCTGTCTTGGATTTACATCGACGCAGGAGCAGTTTTATTTTCAATTCTATTTTACAAATCCACGCTTAAACTATTGTTTTCCCTCTATCTCATCATGGGTAATAAGCAATAGCATTAAAGTACCAACAGAATTCAAAGCAAGAGGTAAAAGACGGGGGAATTTACCCTCTAAAAATCCGTCCTATTCTATGAGCAATTTTATAGATGACATTACGTTTTTTCTTTCTTCCATGTTCCACTCCATAGCCGTAACCGTATCCATAACCATAGCCGTAACCGTATCCATACTTTTTGCTCTCCATTTCGATACCGTTGATGACGACCGTAAGGTTCTTAAATTTATTCCCCCGGTAGAGTTTTTCCAATTCCGGCAAATAACGGCGATCCAACATTCCGTTACGGATTACGTAGATCGTAAGATCAGCGACTCGGCCAATGATAGAAGAATCGGCTACGACTAATGCCGGCACGCAATCCAATATAATATAATCGTATTGTTTCTTCAACTCTTCCACCAAAACGGGTAATCGATCGCTCATCAACAATTCCGAAGGATTGGGAGGTACAATACCGGCCGAGATGATATCGAACATCGCATGAATGTTACTGGACTGAACGAGCTCGGACACACTGTTGTTTTTCCCGGAAAGCCAAGTCGACACACCGTTTTTCGTAGTCAGATCTAATGTCTTACTCAATGTGCGTTTTCTCAAATCCATATCGAGCAAAACCACTTTTTTATTGGTCATAGCCAATGTTACGGCAAAATTGCGGGAAACGAAACTTTTTCCCTCGCCCGGCATAGTAGACGTAAACATAACGACCCGTGCCTGAGGAGCAACGAAATCCATATTGGACCGTAACAATCTGAAAGACTCGGCCACACTGCTGGTCTTATTCTCTTCCACGACAATGGCTTGTTCTCCATCTCGGTCTTTCATTAAAGGGATTTCGCCCAATATAGGCATCGACGTATAATCCTCAATATCTTTACGCCCCCTCACACCGGTGTTCCACAGTAATCGCAAAAGCTGTATCGCCAACGGTATAATGAGTCCCACGATAAAGGCTCCCATCAATAACATTCTGCGAGCCGGGGCGACGGGCACCGACGAACCGAAAGGAGACTCGATCACCCGTATATTGGCCTCGGTAATAGCCAACTGCAAAGCATTCTCTTCTCGTTTATTCAGCAAGAATGTATACAACGACTCTTTAATACTTTGCTGACGTATAATGCCCAAAGCCTTTTTCTCTTGTTGAGGGACCGACTCGATATGATCGAGAGTTTGCGACTCGACCTCCCGGGCCTTTTTCAATTTTAGTTTCAGTGTAGACAGATAACTATCCATCGAGGCTGTAAGATTGACTCTCACCGCGGCTAAATTATTGTCTAAATCTTTTACCAAAGGGTTATTCTCACCCGAATTAGCGGCTAATCTTTCTCTCTGTAACAGAATCTCGTTATAGGTCGTTATCTGATTTTGCAAACCACTATCCCCTACCCCCGATACATTGGGTATCAACTGCTTACTATGTTCATTATCGGTCAAATAACGTTCTACCGCCCGGGCGATAGCATACTCGGTTTCCAGCTGCACCAATTCGTCTCTCATCTTACTGCTTTCGCTCATAAATTGAGTGGCCGCTGCATCTATACTGACAATGCGATTCTTTTGTTTGAAATCGGTCAATTCATTCTCTACGTCACCTAACTCTTTACTGATAATTTCGACTCGTTCATTAATAAATTTAGCCGTACTGGTCGCAATGCGGTTTTTATCTTCGATAATCGTTTCCCGATAAACATCGATCAAAGCGTTCAATATAGCCTCGGCACGCGAGATATTCGAGTCCACGCAGTTTATTTGTACCAATGTCGTACGTTCTCCGGCCAAAGAGGTCGAAATAAACGAATGATAAATATTTGCCGCAGTATTCAAGTCTATACGAGATACTTCGACCGGTACATTATAATAGGCCGATATTTTATCGGGGATATCCTCTACAATAAATCGACCGGCTGCGGAAATTATAGTATCACCGAACAAAAACTCTTGGCCTTCGTTGTCACTTTTCTTCGTACCTATTTTGAGTTGATTCAGTAAAAAACGATTCCCATTTAAGGGCTTAATTTCCATAGAAACCGGAGCCGTATAAGCATCTAAGAAATTCACCCGGATAGGCGACTCGGCATACAACTGATCATAGTGCAACCAATTTTTTACCTGATAAGTGACGTCCAAATGTAAGCGTCCGACAACTTCACGCATTAATTGATGCGACTGCAAAATATAGATTTCATTCTCGACTCCGCTACCCGATATGCCCCCATTTAATTCAAGAACAGCCGACATATCGTTTCCCGATTTGTTTTCGCTCTTCACTAACATTACCGCGCTTCTCTTGTATAACGGTGTTTGCATAGCTAAATAAAACCATGCGACCGACATACATATAACGACCGATAGCACAATCCAATACCAATTATCGAATACCAACTCGACAATATCCCGCAGGGTTACCCCTCCTTCATTTTTCTTATCGTTCTTAGTTTCTTGAATGAGCTCCATATAGAGATGTTACTTATCTTTTAACACAATAATCATAGACACAATAGACAGCACCGATGCTACAAGAGATATAATACTACTACCGGCAGAAATAAACGACAAGGTCGAGCTACCTTTCACTCCTATCGATTTATTAGGCTGCACATAGATTACATCGTTCTGCTTTAAATAATAACAAGGTGATTCCAATACTTTTTCGCCCGAAGTTAAATCCACGGTATAAGTTTTTCGTTGGTCTCCGTCCTCGCGTATTACCAATATATTATCCCGTTTTCCCGAGGGAGTCAAGTCACCTGCCATAGTCAAGGCTTCAAGAAGCGTAATACGGTCTCCCGATATAGTTTGCACACCGGGACTGTTTACTTCACCCATTACCGAAACCTTAAATCCCTTTATCTGTACATTCACCACAGGATCTTTTACATATTCCCCCTCGATGAGCTTGTTCTCGACGGCATCGGCCAACTCTCTTCTCGATAATCCACCGGCCTGCATCTCACCCAAAATAGGAACTTCTATTTTCCCGTCCTTATCGACCCTTAAACCGACAGTTTCCTGTATCGTGGTCGATGCCCCCGTACTACCTAATACCTGACTATTGCTGAATATTTCCAGCAACTCACCATTTTTACTACTCACTGTTATGAGTAACTGGTCGTCCGGGACAATCTTTAATTCATAGTCTTGTACTATGGTTTGAGGGGACTGCTCCAAGACATCGGCTCCTTGCAAATAAACCATTTTCTTAGAAGGCACGCATGATACCAAACCTACAAGTATCACAGCCAAGAGAATTTTCGGAATATATTTCATTTGTCTAAAATAACAATTTAACATATCAAGCCTTTGAACCAGCCACTTTCCTATTAATCTTTTTAGTAAGATAAAGTTGCATAATGGTCCAAATAAAAATGTCTAAAAATAATAATAAATTTATATTTATACGAGTCAATAACAACAAATTCATGGCTGCAAAGCCAGCAGAGATTAACAATATCGTAATCATAGCTGCTCGATGCGAAAATCCTAATGCTAAAAATTTATGATGAATATGATTTTTATCAGGACTGAAAATGTTTTTACCGAAACGTGCCCTATGCAAAATTACCCGAACAACATCAAATACCGGTGTAATCAGCAAAGAAAAAGCAACTACGATAGCATCGGGAACTCGATGTAACACTGCATTATCATACATGCTGAACCGAATCGCCAAAATACTCAATATAAAGCCAATGGTCAACGATCCGGTGTCACCCATAAAAATTTTTCTACCTCGGTTTGGATTTCCGAAAACATTATAATAGAAAAATGGAATAATTGTTCCCAAAGTTACGATAGCGAGAGCCGCATACAGCCATTCCCTCTGATAAATAAACAATATAGTAAAAAATAACAATGCTATTCCGCTCAATCCAGAAGCCAATCCATCTATTCCATCTATCAGATTTATAGCGTTAGTAATAAAAACAATAGTAAATACAGTAAACGGAAGTCCCACTACCGGAGGTAATTCGTAAATTCCGAAGATTCCATAAAGATTATTGATCCATAATCCCGAAGACACCAACAAAATGGCACAGAATATTTGAACAATAAATTTCTGACGATAGCGAACTCCGATCAAGTCATCGGTAATACCTGTCAAATACAACAGCAATAAACTACTCAACCCAAAAGATAGAACGGACGTATCACTCACTCCGATAATAGAGGGAAACAATTCCTCCCCGTAAATTCTATTCAGCCCTATCATCAAAGAAAGAGTAAAAATAACGGCAGGGAAAAACGAAACACCACCCAGACGAGGTATTATACCCTTGTGTACTTTTCGTTCATCTGGCATATCGAATAAATGCTTTTTAAACGATATCAATAAAATTCTTGGAATAATAAAAATAGAAAATCCCAAACTAATAAAAAATGACAACAATAAAATCGAAATATAACCCATAAAATATTAGATTTAATTCATCATTTTCAATACTAATAAACCCAATTTTTTCAACATATTGACCCAATTCTATGCAAAAATATCTTTATCCACTAACGCCCCCACTATGAAAGAAATCAATCCTATCTGTTAACCCAAAATCTCAGGCGAAAGAAATTACTTTATTTTTTATGCATTCCTTAAATATACGCCTCTATACTACTGGGGGACACCGAAAAGAAAGCTTTTCCCGGCTCTAAGAATCACTTATAACCCCTCTTTGACCCATCCCTATCTCAGTGGATAATCATTATTGGAAGGGTAAATAAATATAACGCTTCATACAAGAGATAGATTACTATAAACTATCAATTTCAGAAGAATTACATTTACTTTTCTGTGAAGAACAGGATAAATAACAACAGAATGATTCAAACATATCTGCATATTTTGCTAAGTACTCTAACTTCACATTTTTCGCAAAGGTAGCTACATTTCTTAAAAAACACAATGAAATCTTACAAAAAATGCTCCCATTCTACAAAAAGCCAGATAAATATATAGTATTGAGCAGCTTACAAATTATTTATCTAATATTAAATAAATCAGCGAAAAACAGAAATTAAAAATATTTAATAATTACATAAAAACACCTGACATTTATGTATAGTTCAGAAACCACCAGACAACAGTTTATACAACACAGCCTCTCTTTCATTTTTGAATATTACCGAATGCAACTTAATATAGTATTTACAGCATATATATCAAGTATCCTGTGTAAACTACATAAGCAAAAATCATAAATACACCTTCCACCCGAGTAATCGTACGTACCTTATAATATCTCCCGGCAAAGAACAACAACAAAGAAACCGCTAATAAATAAAATAGATCGACATTCGTTATTCCACCCAAGGGTAATGGAGTAATAGTAGCGCTCATGCCCAATACAAAAAAGACATTGAACAGGTTGGATCCGATCACATTCCCGATAGCAATCTCAGGATTTTTTTTCAAAGCAGCTACCACCGAAGTAGCCAATTCAGGAAGAGAAGTCCCCATAGCAACAAGAGTCAATCCTATAACAGACTCTCCTACTCCCAACGACCGGGCTATCTCGCTCGACCCATTGACAAAAAGCCGACCACCGAAAATCAAAGCGACAAGCCCTCCAACGATATACAATAAACAACGCCATGTAGATAACGGTTTAATTTCAGCTTGTTCTTCTTCTGTATTATCGTGTGCGATAGCAAATGTATACCCGAGAAATATGGCAAAAAAGCAAAGCATAAGCAAACCGTCCGCCCTATTCAGTATATTCTCCGTACCGGTTTCCAAAAACACATCGTTAGCACAAATTAAGACAACCACACACGAGAGAATGGCGAGCGGTATTTCTTTTGTCAATGTTCCTTTGGTTATTGTTATAGGAGCAACAACTGCAGTCACACCCACGATCATCAAAATATTAAAAATGTTACTGCCCACAACATTCCCGATAGAAAGTTCGGCACTCCCATTAATAGCCGATACGATACTAACTGTCAACTCGGGAGCCGAAGTTCCAAAGGCCACGATAGTTAGACCTATTACCAACGACGATATGTTAAACCTTTTGGCCAATGCAGCCGCTCCATCGGTCAAAAAATTAGCACCAGACAGAATTAAGCCCAAACCCACAACTAAAAACAAAACACTCATCATGAATCTTTACGCTAATATTTATTATATGTAGGCAAATATACAGGAAATATGCCTAATATGAAAATCCACCTCAGACCGGAGGCGCTCTTTTTCGTCCAATACGACCCAAAAGCAACTTGGTTCGATCAATCGAAACCAGCTTTTCGGTGAAAAAGAATTTTTCTTCAAAAACAAAACATGCCCCCCCCTTAAAAAACGCCTCTATCGTCTTATTCGAATAAGCATATCTTCATTAATTTATATTAAGAAATATCAGCTGTAAGAAAATAATCCATACCTTTGTTCACAAACAAAGGGGTGCCTAAAAGCGGCTGAGATTATACCCTATGAACCTGATACGGATAATGCCGGCGCAGGAATTGTTCATAGTTCTATCTTTTTCAATACGGTTTTATGTGCATCCCCTTAAATGAAAACCGTATGAAAACTTATCCTGTCGTATTGACAATAGCCGGTTCGGACAGCAGTGGAGGAGCCGGAATACAAGCCGATTTGAAAACCATGTCAGCCATCGGGGTGTTCGGCGCATCGGCTATCACGGCCATTACGGCACAAAACACCTGCGAAGTGAGGGCTATACAAGGTATCGAACCCGATATCGTGCGGCAACAAATCGAAGCCGTACTCGACGACCTACCTTGTACAACCGTTAAATTAGGCATGCTATACTCTCGCGCGACCATCGAAACGATTGCCGATTGCCTACAACGTTATCCGTTACGGAATATCGTGCTCGATCCGGTTATGGTTTCTACTTCGGGTTGTCGGCTAATCGAGGAAGAAGCTATCTCTGCTGTTAAAACACTATTGTTGCCACAGGCGACAGTCATCACTCCCAATATTCCCGAAGCCGAGATACTGAGCGGACTTGCCATCGACAGTGAGAAAGATATGGAAAAAGCAGCCAACAGACTGTTTCAAGCCGGTTGTCGTGCCGTTCTCGTGAAAGGAGGACATTTGAAAGGAGCAGAATCCTGCGACATACTCTTTATGCCCAATTCTGTTCCTGTTCGCTACACCTCACCCCGCATTTCTACCCGGAATACACACGGAACAGGGTGTACCTTTTCTTCTGCCATCGCCTCTTATTTGGCGTTGGGACACAGGTTGACCGATGCCGTTTCCCTCGCCAAAAAATATCTCACCCAAGCTTTACAGACCGGAGCCGACATTGCAATAGGAAGCGGTCATGGTTCGGTAAACCATTTTTTCGCCCCTCGTGTTTTAACCCCATTAAACCCGATTAAAGATGAAAATCTATATTAATCAAAAGGAAATAGAAGTCCAAGACAGCATTTCCGTAAAAGAGTTACTCGATATGCAACAAATCCCCATCGAAGGTACGGCTATCGCCATCGACAACAAGCTGGTTCCCAAAAATGAATGGAACGACCGGATTTTAACCGAAGGGAACAAGATAACGATTATCCGGGCTACATTCGGAGGATAACGAACGGATTTCTCGAAATGAAATATATAGGCATTACAGAGGAACGCCCCATAGAACAGGAAAACCGCTTAATCACCGCCCTGCTCGACAACGGATTGGATTTAATCCACCTCCGCAAACCGAAGTATTCCGGAGAAAAAACAGAGCAACTGTTACTCTCGATTCCTCCCCGCTATTACGATCGAATAGTACTTCACGACCATTTCGAACTGGCGGAAAAATACCGGCTTGCCGGTGTTCATCTCAATGGAAGGAATCCGCATTACCGACCTCTGTCGAACGACTATATCCCCACCCTATCCCGCTCTTGCCATTCCATCGAGGAACTGACGGACGGACAACGATATGACTATCTGTTTTTGAGCCCCATCTTCGACAGCATATCGAAAAAGGGATACCGTTCCGCATTCTCGCCCGAACAACTGACTAAGGCCGGGAAGGAAGGCGTTATCAACGAG
>OHGZ01001163.1_pt1 | contig 13391 bp, 9 predicted proteins | sample 1567851 | NCBI WGS metagenome assembly OHGZ01 (sample SAMEA3879563, study PRJEB24766) | human gut metagenome | biome: human-associated habitat; feature: feces | place: USA | collected 1985/1987 | reverse complement strand
GGCAAGCTGCCCTCCCATGCCAAAAAATGCATAACCATTGTGAGTTGTCATCCAGAACTGGTAGCCATAGCCTTGCATCTCTTCCCATGTGCCTGATTTTCCATAAGGGTCACTCTGCTTAACAGTTGCTTCCTTAAGATATCCGGAAGGGAGTAACTGCTTCCCGCCAAGTTTACCATTCTGGGATACAATATACATAACCTTAAGAATATCCTGTGGTGTTGCACACATTCCTGAACCGCCCATGCTTACTTTGCCATCAGGAGATTTTAATATAAATGCTTCTTTAGAAAATCCTAATTCGTCTAAGAACTTTGTTCTCAGATAATCAAGAAGTTCCATACCAGTGAGCTTTTCAACAAGTGCACCTAATGTATGCGTTGAAGCTGTATCATAAGAGAAATTAGTCCCTGGAACGTGGTCGGGTGTAACAGTAAAGAAAGAACCTACCCAGTCAGGAGAGCCTCCGATTTTGTATGCATTTTTATCGTGACATGTTCTCATTGTGAGCATCTGCCTTATTGTGAGCATCTGCATATATGGGTGCACGCCTGTTTCTGGCTGCTTTTCAGGAAAATAATCTGCAATATGGTCATCAAGTGAGATTCTACCTTCATCTGCAAGCAGTCCGATGGCAAGTGAAACGAAAGATTTGGTGACAGAAAACATTCTGTGGAGAGTGTCTCTTGTGTATGGTGCATAGTAGCTTTCCATACATATCTTACCGTGTCGCATGACAATTATGCTGTGCATAGGAATGTTGTTATATTCAAGCTTTCTGGCAAAGCTGATAAGTCCTGTGGAAGATATTCCTACATCTTCTGGTATTACCTTTTCAAAGTCTAACATTGTTGTCCTCCAAGATAGTTGTAGTGATTAAACACAATAATTGTTTCCATTATAGTCCTTTTGTGTATATACTGTAAATCAAAAAATAAGAATCTTTAAATTAAAACCAATATAGTATATACTTAATGTAAATATGCCAGAGGGCATGAAGGAGAAGGAAATGATAGATTTATTACTTAAGAGGTTCATAAAAGATTATGATAAGACGAAGAACCCTGAAGTCCGTACAAGATATGGTGTGTTTGCCGGGATTGTGGGGATAATCTGTAATCTTATACTGTTTTTAGCAAAGATAATTGCAGGAGTGCTTACGGCATCAGTTTCAATTATGGCGGATGCAGTCAATAACCTATCGGATGCAGGATCTTCAATTGTTACACTTATAGGTTTTAAGCTTGCAGGAAAGCCGGCTGATTATGAACATCCGTATGGTCATGGAAGAATCGAATATATATCAGGCTTCATAGTATCAGGAGCAATTATAATTATGGGCTTTGAACTGCTGACAACATCATTCAGGAAAATACTTCATCCTACGCCGCTTGAGGTATCTGTGTCATCTCTTATAATACTTGTATTATCGATTCTTATGAAAATGTGGATGGCTAAATTCAACAAATATCTTGGCAATAAGGTGGATTCTGCTGCAATGAAGGCTACAGCAACAGACAGCTTATCAGACTGCGTTGCAACATCAGTAGTCCTTATAGGAGTGCTTCTTACACTGTTTTCTGATATTAATATAGATGGAATAGCAGGAGTTGTTGTTGCAGTATTTGTAATATTAGCTGGTTTCGGTGCGGCGAAAGATACATTGCAGCCACTTCTTGGTCAGCCACCAACTAAAGAATTTGTACAGGAACTTGAGAATATTGTTCTTCAGGATAAGCACATAATTGGGGTTCACGACCTGATTGTGCATAATTACGGTCCAGGCAGAGTATATGCATCGCTTCATGCAGAGGTTCCGGCTAATATGGACATGATGGAAGCACATGATTATATAGACATGGCTGAAAGAAGAGTTGAAAAGCGCATGAAATGCTTTATAAGCATACATATGGATCCGGTAGTTACAGATGATGAGGTGATAAATCATTTGCGAAATATGACTACTGAGGTTGTAAAGTCAGTAGGTGAGGAACTGGATATACATGATTTTAGGACTGTTAAAGGCCTATATATAACGAATCTTATATTTGATGTGCTTGTTCCTTATAATTATCATCTTTCAGACGATGAGATAAAGAAACAGATTCAGAAAAAAATCACGGAGAAGCAGAGGGAATGCCGCGCCGTGATTAAGATTGATAAAAGTTATACAGGCTGATTAAATCCAGCCGCCATCAAGAGTTATTATCTGACCGGTAAGATAACTGTTCATTCCGGAAAGAGATTTAACAAGTTTAGCGACTTCCTGCGGGCTTCCAAAACGGCCTGCAGGAATTTCTTCGGCAAGTTCTGCCTTGTCATCATCTGAGAGATGACCGTTCATCTCTGTGTCAATAGCTCCGCAGGCAACAGCGTTGACCTGAATACCACTTGGAGCAAGTTCCTTTGCAAGTGCTTTTGTAAATGAGTTGACTGCCCCCTTTGTTGCTGAATATGCAACCTCACAGCTTGCACCATACAGTCCCCACACAGAAGATATATTAATAATTTTGCCACAGTGTCGCTTCATCATGTCTTTAACAGCAAAATGGCAACAGTTAAACACAGAATCTATGTTAGTGTTACATATCCTGTGCCACTCATTTTCGCCCATATCCTGGAAAAGTCCGACAACAGATATTCCGGCATTGTTGATAAGCACATCAACCTGACCGAAACGCTGAAGGCACATGTCAAACATTTTCTGTACATCACTGTAATTTCCCATATCGCCTATAAATGTTTCACAGACACTGCCTTTTTCCTCAATAATGGATTTGACTTCATTTAGTTTATCCACATTATTCACACAGTTGATAACAATATTAGTGTCTTTTCCGGCAAGTTCTATTGCAATTGCTTTTCCGATTCCACGGGAAGCACCAGTTATAACTATAGTTTTTTTCATGATAATATGCCTCGCTTAATAAAATGTAATTTCAATAATATCGTTATTATAATACAGGAAAATACTGGATATTTCTATAAAAAAATTAAAAACAAATATTGACAAAAACTTCCTTGTGCATACTTACCAAAAAGAAATTCAGATTGTATTTATTTCAATAATTGCTTGACAAGATTTTAAAATGCTTTGAAAAGTTTTCCACATTTTTAAAGACCGATTTTATCTAAAATGAGACTTATCAACCAAGTTATCCACATTATCCACAATTATCCACAATATTTTGTTATTAATTTAGTATACCTGGAACAGAATAAATGTTTTGTGAATATTTGCAAAAAATCAGAAAACTTACTTATGACACTTGACATATTTGCATAAAATAATTAAAGGACATACTTGTTAATTTACAAATATATGATATAATACTTACATAAAATAAGTATACAGAAATGTATCTTAGGTCGTGTTAGCTGCATGTGTATATATTCTTTCGACACATGTGGTGATTTAAGAAGGAAGAATGTCTGATAGATTTTATAAAGAGAAGGTTGGAAAGGAATTACGATCAGATTCTTACCTCTGCCCACGATTATAAAACACGTAAAGGAGTTGGACATCATGAGATTTATAATTACAGGAAGAAATATTGATATAACAGAGGGATTAAAGTCAGCAGTAGAGGAGAAGCTTGGAAAGCTTGACAGATTTTTTGCACCAGAGACAGAAGTTAATGTAACCTTGAGTGTAGAAAAAGAAAGACAGAAGATTGAGGTAACTATTCCGGTTAAGGGTAACATCATAAGAAGCGAGCAGGTAAGCAGCGATATGTATGTTTCAATTGACCTTGTCGAAGAAGTTATCGAACGTCAGTTAAAGAAGTATAAGAATAAGATTGTTGACAAGCAGCAGAACGCAGCAGCATTTGCACAGGAATTTGTAGAGAAAGATTATGATGACGATGAGGTTAAGATTATCAGAACCAAGAGATTCGGAATCAAGCCAATGGATCCTGAGGAAGCATGCGTTCAGATGGAGCTTCTTGGACATAATTTCTATGTATTCTTTAATTCAGAGACAGAGGAAGTTAATGTTGTTTATAAGAGAAAAGGCAACACATATGGTCTGATTGAACCAGAACTTGATTAGTATGCTTTTTCACGTCATATAGGTTTATCCTCTTTTTCAGAGTACCGTCTGCCGGTTAGTGCTGGCAGGCGGTATTTCTTTATATGTATAAGAAATCTATTTATAGAATTTTAATGGTTTAACTTTACTTGATAGAATATCTAAATAGTGGTACAATTACAACATAAATAGGCTTTTATAAGGAGATATATAAAGTAATGGGATTAGCTCAGAAATTATTTGGAACACACAGCGAACATGAATTGAAAAGAATATATCCAATTGCTGATAAGATTGAAGGCTACAGAGAATCTTATAGCAAGTTAAGCGACGAAGAACTTAAAGGAAAGACTAAGGAGTTTAAGGACAGATTAGCTAAGGGAGAGACTCTTGATGATATTCTGCCGGAAGCATTTGCAACAGTAAGGGAAGCGGGCAGGAGAGTTCTTGGTATGGAACATTATCGTGTTCAGCTTATCGGAGGAATTATTCTTCATCAGGGAAGAATTGCCGAGATGAAGACTGGTGAAGGTAAGACACTTGTGTGTACACTTCCAGCATATCTTAATGCACTTACTGAAGAGGGCGTAATCGTAGTTACTGTTAATGATTACCTTGCTAAGCGAGATGCTGAGCAGATGGGTATGATACATGAATTCTTAGGCCTTAAGGTTGGCGTTGTATTACACGACTCAACAAGAGAAGAGAGGCAGGCTGCATATGGAAGTGATATTACATATGTAACGAACAACGAACTTGGTTTTGATTATCTTCGTGATAACATGGCTATATATAAGAGTGAACTTGTATTAAGAAATCTTAAGTACTGTATTATAGATGAGGTCGATTCTGTTCTTATTGATGAGGCACGTACACCTCTTATTATCTCAGGACAGAGCGGAAAATCTACTAAATTATATGAACTCTGTGATATACTTGCAAGGCAATTACAGCGAGGCGAATATAAGGGTGAGAGAACTAAGATGCAGGCAATCATGAACGAGGAAGTTGAAGAAGATGGAGACTTCATCGTTAATGAGAAGGATAAGGTAGTTAACCTTACTGAACAGGGTATTCACAAGGTTGAGCAGTTCTTCCATATAGATAATTATGCAGATCCTGAGAATCTTGAAATTCAGCATAATGTTACACTTGCACTTCGCGCTCATAATCTTATGTTCAGGGATAAGGATTATGTTGTTAAAGATGATGAGGTACTTATAGTAGATGAATTTACAGGCCGTATTATGCCAGGACGTCGTTATTCAGATGGTCTTCATCAGGCGATAGAAGCCAAAGAGCATGTTAAGGTTAAGAGAGAGAGTAAGACTCTTGCAACTATTACATTCCAGAACTTCTTTAATAAGTTTGAGAAGAAGGCTGGTATGACAGGTACAGCTCTTACAGAAGAGAAGGAATTCCGTGAAATCTATAACATGGACGTTGTTGAAGTGCCAACTAACAAGCCTGTTATAAGAGTTGATTATAATGACGCTGTATTTAAGACTAAGAAAGGCAAATTTAATGCTGTTGTACAGTCTGTTATTGAATCTCATGAAAAAGGACAGCCTGTTCTTGTCGGTACAATAACAATTGAGACGTCTGAGCTTCTTAGTGAGATGTTAAGAAAGAAGGGCATACCTCATAATGTACTTAATGCGAAGTATCATGAGTTAGAGGCACAGATAGTATCAGAGGCAGGACGTCATGGTGCAGTTACTATTGCTACTAACATGGCTGGTCGAGGAACTGATATTAAGCTTGATGATGAGGCTGTTGCTGCAGGTGGTCTTAAGATTATTGGTACAGAAAGACATGAAAGCCGTCGTATTGATAACCAGTTACGTGGACGTTCTGGACGACAGGGAGATCCTGGTGAATCAAGATTCTACATTTCTCTTGAAGATGATCTTATGAGACTGTTTGCACAGGAAAGACTTATGAATATTTTCAACAGTCTTGGGGTATCTGAGGATGAGCAGATTGAGCATAAGATGTTAAGCAAGGCTATAGAGACAGCTCAGAAGAAGATTGAGACTAATAACTTTGGTATCAGAAGCCATCTTCTTGAATATGATCAGGTTATGAATGAGCAGAGAGAGATTATGTACGCAGAACGTAGAAGAGTTCTTGATGGGGAAAGCATGCGTAATTCTATCATGAAGATGATAACTGATTATGTAGAGAATGTAGTTAACCGCTGTGTAAGTGAAGATAAAGATGCTAACGAATGGGATTATGATGAGATTAATGAGCTTCTTCTTCCAACTATTCCTATTGAGAGAGTGGAATACAGAGAGAATATTAAGAATAAGAATGAATTAATACATGATCTTAAGGAAAAGGCTGTTAAACTCTATGAGGATAAAGAGGCACTCTTCCCAGAGGCTGAGCAGATAAGAGAAATCGAGCGAGTAATCCTTCTTAAGGTAATTGACAGAAAGTGGATGGATCATATCGATGATATGGATCAGTTAAAGCAGGGTATCGGTCTTCAGGCACTTGGACAGAGAGATCCTGTTGTCCAGTATAAGATGATGGGTTATGACATGTTTGATGAGATGACTGCAGGAATTACAGAGGATACTGTAAGACTTCTTATGCATATTCAGGTAGAACAGAAGGTTGAAAGAGAACAGGTTGCCAAGGTAACAGGTACTAATAAGGATGAAGGACCATCTGTTAAGGGACCAGCGAGAAGAACAGAGAAGAAGATATATCCTAATGATCCATGCCCATGCGGAAGTGGCAAGAAATATAAGAATTGCTGCGGAAGACAGGCATAAGTTTATAAGAGACATCAGGGCGCGGAATGCTTGAAATATCAGCGTCCGCGCCTATTATTTTGGAGGACATATGGTAGAGTTAGACCAGTTTAGATACAGAATTTCAGGATACGATAAGCCTATGGCTCAGATTAAGAATTCTCTGGATCTTGACAATAAGCAGAAAAGGATTGAAGAATTAGAGGCCGATATGGAATCTCCGGGATTCTGGGATAATCCGGATAAATCACAGAATGCAATGAAAGAGCTTAAAGGCTTAAAGGATGCATTTGAAAGATACAATGAGCTAGAAACAGGACTTGATGATGTTAAGACACTTATTGAGATGGCAGAAGAATCTAATGATCAGTCGCTTATTCCAGAGATAGAAGAAGAGATAACGGGTCTTGAAGACAAGATGGAAAGTTTAAGGATTGAGACATTGCTTTCTGGAGAACATGATGCATGTGATGCCATTCTTACACTTCATGCAGGAGCAGGTGGAACAGAAAGCTGTGACTGGTGTCAGATGCTTTTCAGAATGTATACAAGATGGGCGGAAAGTCACGGATATACAACAGAAACACTTGATTATCTTGAAGGTGAAGAAGCAGGAATTAAGTCGGTTACTATAGAGATAAGAGGAGAGAATGCATATGGACATCTGAAATCTGAACATGGTGTTCACAGACTTGTAAGAATATCTCCATTCAATGCGGCAGGTAAGAGACAGACTTCTTTCGTATCATGTGACGTAATGCCTGATATTAATCAGGATATAGATATTGAGATTAATGATGATGATTTAAGAATTGATACATATCGTTCAAGTGGTGCAGGTGGACAGCACATTAATAAAACGTCATCAGCAATCAGAATTACACATCTTCCAACAGGAATTGTTGTACAGTGCCAGAATGAAAGATCTCAGCACCAGAATAAAGATAAAGCTATGCAGATGTTAAAGGCTAAGCTCTATCTTTTAAAGGAGGCTGAGAATGCAGAGAATCTATCTGGAATCAGAGGAGATGTCAAGGATATTAATTTCGGAAGCCAGATAAGAAGTTACGTTCTTCAGCCATATACAATGGTTAAGGATAACAGAACTAATAAGGAAGTTGCTAATGCGGGCAGCGTACTTGATGGCAATATCGATCCGTTTATCAACGCGTATCTTACATGGATAAGCACAGGAAAGACTGAAGAATAATGAAAGGTGGTATATCAGTATGGCAGATTACATAAAACCAGTAATTTTCAGATTAGGGAATCAGCAGTTTGGAGTGGATATTAATCTTGTTCAGTCTATAGAAAGAGAGATTAATATTGTAAGAGTTCCCAATGCAATGAAATATATAAGTGGAATTGTTAATCTGAGAGGGGAGGTTATTCCTGCATTCAGTTTAAGAAAAAAGTTTGGCACAGATGACAATGTTGGTGTGATTGGAGAAGACAGTACAGTAATTGTAAATATACCTGGTGTTGTCAAGCTTGCTCTTGAGGTTGATGAGGTGCTTGAAATAGGTGATATTGATGCTCAGAGCATTGTACAGATGCCGGCGCTTGCGAAGACTGTTGATACAGAATATCTTGACAGGGTTGCCAATGTTAATGGACAGCTTGTTATTCTTCTTGATGTTGAAAAATTACTTACGCAGTCAGAAGCAGAGAATGTTAAGAAATTCACAGAAGATATGAATGATAATGACGGAGGTGCTGCTAATGTCTGATACTAAGTTTGAGAGAAATGCAGGCATACTTATGCCTGTAAGTTCATTACCATCACCATATGGTATAGGAACATTTGGCAAGGATGCATATGATTTTGTTACATTTGTTAAAGAATGTAATCATAAGTACTGGCAGGTACTTCCGTTAGGACCAACTACTTATGGTGACAGCCCATATCAGTCATATTCTGCGTTTGCAGGTAATCCGTACTTTGTTGATCTTGATATGCTTATTGAGGCTGGATTCTTGTTAAAGTCAGAGGTTATTTCAAGAGACTGGGGTGATGGAATTGTGCCTGTAAATGTTTCTGAAGATGACGCTGTTAATGGAAGATTCGGAACCTACAGAGATGGAAATATTGGTGACGAAAGATATGTCAGTTATGAAAAGATATATAATAACAGATTTGATATATTAAGAATTGCTTATAACAGATTTAAGGCTGCATGTGCAGAAAGCAAGAAGACGCTTGCCAAGGGGCTTCCTCTTTACAAGCAGTTTGATAATTTTGTTAAAGATAATGCAGACTGGCTTGAGGATTATGCTCTGTTTATGGCATTGAAGACCCATTTTAACAATGTCTCATGGGGTGAATGGGAAACTGACATAAAGTTCAGAAAGCCTGAGGCAATGAGCCGATATGAAGAGCAGCTTTCTGATGATATAGGATACTGGAAATTCATACAGTTTGAATTCTACTTACAGTGGAATGCGCTTAAACAATATGCTAATAGTAATGGTATAGAGATTATAGGTGATATACCTATTTATATGGGATATGACAGCGTAGATGTATGGGCTAATCAGGGAGAATTCCAGCTGGATGAGAATCTGACACCAATAAAGGTTGCAGGTGTACCACCTGATGCATTCTCTGATGCGGGACAGAAATGGGGAAATCCTCTTTATGATTATGATAAAATGGAAGCAAATGGATTCAGCTGGTGGAGAAAGAGAATGGCAGCTTCAGCAAAACTATATGATGTCATAAGAATTGATCATTTTATAGGAATTGTGAAGTACTATACAATTCCAGCAGACATGCCTGATGCAAGACAGGGTGAGTACAGACAGGGACCAGGACAGAAGCTGCTTGATGTTATTAATGAATCTATCGGTGATAAGAAGATTATTGCTGAGGACTTAGGTGTTGAAGTTCCTGAAGTAGCAAAGATTCTTAAAGAAAATGGATATCCGGGAATGAAGGTTCTTGAATTTGCATTTGGTGGAGACAGAAAGAATCCGCATCTGCCATATAATTATACACAGAATCTTGTATGCTATGGTGGAACTCATGATAACGAAACGCTGCTTGGTTTCTTTGAGGACAGAGGCGACTGGGAGTTAGGATATGCTTATGACTATCTTGATACAAGAGATAAGGGAAGAATGGTTGATCAGGTATTCAGGGCTGCGTATTCAAGTGTTGCTGTTCTTACAGTATTTGCAGTTCAGGACATTCTCAAACTTGGAAATTGGGCAAGAATGAATTTGCCATCAAGCATGGGTAATAACTGGAAATGGCGAATGCAGAAAGGACAGTTAGGCCAGCACGAACTGGAATGCATGAGATATCTTGCAAGTGTATTTGATAGAGAAAGAAAGTAATATTAGACGGGGCAGGGAATTATCAATATATTTCCTACCCTTTTTTTGAAGAAAAAACAAAAAATAGTACAATAGTACTATTTACATATTCCTGATTAGTGGTATTATATTTATATAAAGAGACAAGTTAATATATTGGCAAAGTAGTCGAAAGGCTATGACGCAAAGCCAAGGGTCTTAACTGATTTTATCAGAATGACAGCCGGTTGCATTACAATCAACGCAAATGATTCGTATTATTCAGGCATCCGGTAATCGGATGTTTTTTTATTATATGGTTCAACGGGGGAACTGATTATGAAAAAGAATAATTCTAAAAAGTGGATCAAAACAATAACAATAACAACAGCGGCAGCGGAACCAATAATGGCGGAAGCAATTACAATAACAACAGCGGTACTTGTATTTGCAGCTGGTGCGGTATTTGCATTAAAGCCAGCAGGTACAGCTAATACAGATAAAGATAGTGCTGATACAGTAGTTGCGGCAGCTAATGAAGCAACAGATTTAGTGGTTAAAGAAACAGAAGTTATTACAGAGACAGCCGCTACAGAGGCAACAACAGAAGAAGCCACAGAGGCAGTAACAGAACAGAGCAGTACAATTGCAGAGATTCAGCCACAGACAGAGGTTGCAACAGAAGCAGTTCAGGAGCCAGAAGTTACAGAGGCTGTTACAGAGTTACCTGTTGTACAGACTCCATCAGATGCAAGAGTTGCACAGGTTATAGCAGGAATTAATGCTGAGCGTGAGGCAGTTGGTGTGGCAGCGGTTACATATGATGTGACACTCACAGATATGGCACAGGTAAGAGCATCAGAGAATGCAGCTAATGATTACTTTGTTATAGAGAATGGTAAGCATAAAAGACCAGATGGAAGAAAAGCTTCTTCAATATGTGAAGATTATGGACAGAGTGGAAACTTTGGCGAGGTTATGGGAAGATATCAGGAAACTCCTGATGAGATAGTAACTGGCTGGCATAATTCAGCATCACATTATGCATGCATGACAAGCGGTAAGTATAACAGAGTTGGTGTGGGTATTGCAGCAGATTCAGAAGGATATCTTTACTGGGTAGCAATCTTTATGGATTAATTTTAAATAGACAATAGATTACATAATATAGATACAACTTAATATGGTAAGAACAATGTATTTGCGGCGTTGTTTTTATAAAGCTTCATTAGAAGCGGAAACCCTCACATTCCTCTCCCGTTGTGTGAGGGTTTCTTTTTGTGCTGTAATTAAAGAAAAGACAGGCTCCCCTTATTTATTATATATCTGGAAATGGGATGAACCTCGGCAATGCTGCAACATGGTTATAGTATCTGTGTTGCTTATGAAAAGCAGAAATGCCAGAAGTTAGATGCAAAAGTTTATGTTTGGATAGTATGTGATACCTATAGGTAGTCGTATTTTTGAAACTTTTATAGGCAGAAAACCGCAATGACTATAATAATAGACGATAAATAAACCTATATATGAATGGTAATGAAGGTTTTTATAGGAAAATTTCTCTAAAAACAGGATTTTAGGACGAAAAAACTTATGAATATGCCTATAAAGTACAAAATTCCTACGGATTTATAGGACAATGCTTCCTGAGACAATTACCAAACTGGAAACTGCCAAACTGGGAATTATCAAACCAGAAATTGCTAAATTAGAAGTCAGAAAAGAAATCAGAAAAAATTTGATGAGATATCTGACAAGATGTTCAATTGAGCATTTAAAGAGAAAGATACTTGCAATGTGTATACATATATGGTAATATTCTTTGTGCGGTAGACAGTTGTTTATCAGAGAAAGACACCAAAGAACAATTGTCTTTGTAAAACGGACAATAGAAAGGTACAGACGCAGTATGGCAGATAATATTAAGTATTATGTCGTTAAGCAAAAGGCTCTGCCTGAGGTTCTGCTTAAGGTAGCGGAGACGAACAGAATTATTGAAACTGAAAATATATCTGTTGCAGATGCTACAGAGAAAGTTGGAATAAGCAGAAGTTCTTATTACAAGTATAAGGATGATATTTTTCCGTTTAGAGAGAATGTAAAGGGGAAAACCATTACATTTGTATTGTCTATGGACGATGAACCAGGGCTGCTTTCCCTGGTATTGAAGAAGGTTGCAGAATTCAAGGCAAATATTCTTACTATTCATCAGACAATTCCGGTTAATGGGATTGCATCACTGACGCTTAGTGTGGATATTCTTCCGACTACAGGAGACTCTTCAGAAATGATAGAGCAGATAGAAAGACTTAAAGGGGTAAGATATCTTAAGATATTAAGCAGTGATGCATCTATCTGATATATAAGCAATTAAAGAAAACGGAGGCAGATATGGCAAAGATTGCAGTGTTAGGTTATGGAACAGTAGGATCAGGAGTGGTTGAGGTATTAAATACCAATGGTGCTTCAATTGCAAAGAGAGCAGGAGATACTATTGAGGTTAAGAGTGTACTTGATTTAAGAGATTTTCCGGGAGATCCAATTCAGGATAAAATCGTTCATGATATAGATCTTATAATTAATGACCCTGAGATAGAGGTTGTTGTTGAGGTTATGGGTGGTGTAGAGCCAGCATTTACATTTGTTAAGAAGGCACTTGAAGCAGGAAAGAGCGTGTGTACATCTAATAAGGCACTTGTTGCTGCACATGGTCCTGAGCTTCTTGAGATGGCTAAAGAAAGAAGACTTAATTTCATGTTTGAGGCATCAGTAGGCGGTGGAATTCCAATTATCAGACCGCTTAACCAGTCTTTAACAGCAGATGAGATTACTAAGATTACAGGTATTCTTAATGGAACAACTAACTATATTCTTACTAAGATGAGCAGAGAAGGAATCTCATATCAGGAGGTTCTTAAAGAGGCACAGGCACTCGGATATGCAGAAAGAAATCCAGAGGCTGATGTTGAAGGTTACGATTCATGCAGAAAAATAGCAATTCTCACATCGCTTGCATTTGGAAATACAGTGAAATTCGAGGAAGTGTATACAGAGGGAATAACAAAGATTTCTAATGAAGATTTTGCATATGCTAAAGAGCTTGGAAGTGTTATCAAGCTTCTTGCAACAAGCTACAGTAAGGATGGCAAGGTATATGCAATCACAGCACCATTTATGATTGACAGCACACATCCATTATATAATGTTAATGACGTTCTTAACGGAATCTATGTACACGGCAATGTATTAGGGGATGTAATGTTCTTCGGAGCAGGAGCCGGAAAGCTTCCAACAGC
>OHGZ01001127.1_pt1 | contig 14029 bp, 9 predicted proteins | sample 1567851 | NCBI WGS metagenome assembly OHGZ01 (sample SAMEA3879563, study PRJEB24766) | human gut metagenome | biome: human-associated habitat; feature: feces | place: USA | collected 1985/1987 | reverse complement strand
AGGATAACGTCCAGTTCGTCCCATCCGCGCAACTCCACTTCTTTTTTCGTTGTGGGCAACCAATCAGTCAGTCGATATTCTTTCATGCCGCAAAGATACGCATAAAATGAGGTTCAGCCAGAAAATGCGTAGTTAAATTGCTGTTGATGATGCTTGCGGCTCTTCCCCAAGTCCGGGGCAAAACGGCTTCGTGAGACGATGAAATCCATCTCGTGAGATGGAGGCTAACAAAAATATCAAAGAATCGTCTGTTATATCCTTATATTTTATACTTTTGTGCGCAGATGGCACAAGCAAAATATAAATCAATCTATATATTATGGAAATACCTCCGTATGAAGAATCAAAAGATGTGATACAACGCAAACTCGATCAGACAACTATGATTTTGCAGAATATCAATGCTTATTTTTTACTGATAGATAAAGATTTTATAGTCTGCGATACCAATTACTATTCCTTGAATAAGCTTCCAGCTCCTGAGGTTGGTATGACACAAAAGGTCGGTGACCTGTTGCATTGCCGGAATGCTGCTGAAGCCGGCGAATGTGGTATGCATCAGCAGTGTAAACTTTGTGGTATCCGCGCGGCTATTGGAAGAGCTTTTCATAAGAAAGAGAGTTTCCAAAAAGTAAATGCTTCTATGAATCTTCTGAATGACAAAGAAGACAAAGTGATTCCTTGTGATGTTTCAGTATCGGGTGCTTATGTTGTTATTAACGGGGAAGATCATATAGTATTGACGGTTTATGATGTGACGGAACTACAGAATGTTCAAAGGTTGCTGAATATTGAGAGAAAGAACTCGATATCTGCAGAGAGATTAAAATCCACTTTTATTGCGAATATAAGTCATGAAGTCCGCACACCATTGAATGCGATTGTCGGCTTTTCGGGATTAATAGCTACCGCTTCTGATGAAGAGGAAAAGAAATTGTATATGGATATTATTTCAGAGAACAATGAGCGTTTGTTACGTTTGATAAATGATATCTTTGATCTTTCGCAGATAGAAGCCGGAACTTTGAATTTTGAGTATTCTGAATTTGATGCCAATGACTTGTTAAGAGAGTTGGAAGGTATGTTTAAGGTGAAACTATTCAATAATCCTTCAGTTGATTTGATTTGTGAAGACTCAGTGCAATCTATTATCATGTATTCTGAACGCCAACGCATCATTCAGGTGATGGCAAACCTGATTCATAATGCGATCAAGTTTACCAAATCAGGTGAGATACGCTTTAGTTGCCGTATGGAGGGAACGGATGAGGTTTACTTTTATGTATCTGATACTGGAATTGGAATTCCGAAAGAAGAACAGCAAGAGATATTTTCCAGTTTTAAAAAGTTGGATCGGGAAGTACCGGGAACAGGTCTGGGGTTGACACTTTCACAAACTATTATCCAAAATTTGGGAGGTAGGGCTGGTTTGGAATCTGAGGTCAATAAAGGTTCTACATTTTGGTTTGTAGTACCCTTGATTATGGATCCGTATAATTGAATGAGAGAAAATAATATAAAACGAATCCTGTTAGAAGCTTTCTTATGCTGAAACAGGATTCGTTTTTTATTTCTTATTTCCGGATACGATCATGAATGATGATTTGCAATTTACTGCACAATTTATCTTTTGGTGAATTGTACCGTCATTTGTTCGCCATCGTAAATCTCACGAAAGCCGATTTGTTGTTCTGCGAGATATTCTTTTAAATCATTGAAGGCAGCAGTATCATTCATAATAATTTCCAGTTTCTCACCCAGTGTAGCTTCGGACATGGCTTTGACGGCCGGGATGAGAGGACTGTAAAGTTTTTGACCACACGTGTCGATTGTTTTCATTTTATTATTCCTCTTCTATGGGTTCCTGCTTTGAAAACCATTCCAGATAGAGCTTAATCAGTTGCTGTAATCCAAAGGCTTTCATATTGTTGTGGTATATCACGTCGATGCAGAGGTCGAGCAAGTCTTTGCTGTCTTCTTCTTGTGATGCGATGAGGGAGCGGATATTCAGTCTCAGCTTTTCCAGAACAGATTCGTCTACAATACCATTACTGTCGATAAGATGACGGAAAAGTCCGTATTTCTCAATGGTTGCCAGGTTCTCTTCGGATATCTCTAAACTGCGGGTACCGCTGGGGTTTGCTTGTATAGTATACATGGTGTTTTATATTTTTAAAGGTTTATACTCTGAGAGCAAAGATAAGCGTTATTTTTAATTAGGCGCATTGTTTTTTATTTTTTTGCTTGAAAGAATTGCAGGATAGAAGCCATGACAGCGTTGCGATCCGTTTCCTGTTCAATACTTTCTAATGGGAACCCCATAACGAAGGTACGGTAGTTGCCCTGATAGGCAATGGCAGCACTTTGATTTCCGGAAGTATAGGTGAGCACTGGAAAAGCAGTATCTGCCGGTAGAATACATTCGGGAGCTGTTACGGGATAAGCGTACTCATTGGGTAGGCGGGGGATACTGAATGTACGTCCCAGACCATTAATATTTCCTGAGCGATTATCGGTGATGGATTGTCCGTAGGCATATTTCAGAATGTTTTGTGTGAACTCCCGGTCTCCCTGCGAACCGTTCATATCGCTGCCAAGATAGGAACCGCTCACAAGCAGATTTCCACCGGATTGGCAATAAGCGGTCAGTGCTCGCTGCATGGCAGAGGAAAAGGTTTTGTAATATGCATTGCTTGCCGGATTGCTTTGGCGGTCTTCTTTTTCCAGTCCGAGGATATAGTCTACGATATCGTAAGCTTCCAATGGAATACGTCCGCTTTCTACGGCTTCATCACTGCATGACACGAAACTATAATCTCCGGATGCCTGTATCGCCTTTCCGTGTATGAACGGATAATCGAAGCTATTTCCGGCAATTCGCATTCCTTCCCATTCGCTACCGCTACGTCCCAGTTCCTTCCCGGTCTGTTTGCGGGAGAATTCTGTTTGAGCACCACAAAGTGAGATGTCATATAAATAAGGTACACCCGGGTCTTTCGTTAAATCGAATCCGGCTTCAGTGGGGGTATCAATGACGGCTGGCCCACTGAGGCGGTCGAAACCATTGACAATCAAAATACGTCCTTTTTCTCTTTTTGCTTTATAAACTGCAAGAATCTCGGATGGAAAACTTTCTCCACCCCGGTTGGCTGCGGTTACTTTAAAGGAATAGACAATACCGGGTTCTATCTTTACGGTATAAGAGGGACTGCTGACACGTACGCCATTGTCAAAGCCTCCACGGCCGATGCGGGTATATACGATGTATTCGCGCGGTTTGGCTGTTGGTTCCAACAGGTCTTCTTCACCATTCCAGGAAAGTTCCAGTGTGTTCTTTTTATTACCGAAGCGAATAGCAAAGTTACTTACAGGAAGAGGTTGTACTACATAATCTTTGCCATGCTGATTGCAAAGGTATTGCAGAATAGCTTTATAAATAGAGCGTCCTACAGTGAATTTAAAGTTGGGATCATGCCCGAGGCGCATATCGGCAAAGTTTTGGTGCGAAAGTAATTCGACAATAGTGGAAGGAACGGCGGGCAGTCGCGTTTCACTGTAATTACGATTCCACATGCTGCGACGAGTCCAATCTATGGCATAATTGGAACGGATATCCCGCTGGAGTTGGGTAAGCAGAATGTCGGAAAGGTCTCGGGAGGCATAGCGGTCTGTTCCGGCTCCGAGTACTCCGTTATTGAAATCGGTGGTATATATGCCGAGCGTACCTATGATTTTATCTTCTTTGCTGGCACCCGCATCGCTGTGCAATGCCATTGAGAGTTCAAAAGGTACTCCTAAACCTTTGTCTTTGGGATTGAATATCGAACCGCCGGACAGATAGTTAATCATTCTGGAACGTACATTAATGTCATCAGACATGTCATCTTTACCTTCACGTCCGCCATAAACCGAATAAGGCATGCCGGCCCATTGTGCAGAATAACGGGCACCTTCCAGATAGCGAGGCATTCCACTGGTTTCTCCACCGCGTTCTATATTGCCCATTCCACCGCCAAAGCGTACGGCATCAGCGCAGACTACACCTTTCTGTTTGCTTTCATTGCTAAGTACCACCATGCCATAATCGTTCTTTCCCTTATCAAAAGAAAAAGTACCGAGATACACCCACGTACCACCACCTATCTGCTGATTTACTTTGAACTCAGTGGTTCCTCCATTATGGAAAACAATATATTTGGCGTCACTTACGCTATTAGGCAAAGTTTGATAAGAGACGTATACAGCATAATCTCCTGTTTCCGGAATATTGGGTATCCACTCGGCAAAGGCTTTATCTTTTTTCTTTTCGGTAGGGGCAAAACGTGCGGTACCACTGACGAAAGGATTTTCACCATCCCGGTAAACCTGTTTTCGCCAGGCAAAACCGGGGAGTCCTGTTTGCTCCCATTTAGCTTTACGACTTTTCACATCCAGATAGAGGGAATTCTGTGCTCCGTCATTATCGACAATAACCTCCTGCTTTTGTGTATCCCGCTCGCGGGGGGTAAATACGTTGGCACCGGCATTTTCCAGCATTGGGATAACATAAGGCAGAATAAAGGATTGTGTAAACTGGTCTTCTGTAGTGCAGAATAACCGGGGGCGTTGCCAACCCCATTCGCCTGTTTTGTTAATGAAATACTTCCCGTGGCTTTGCCATAAAGCTATATGCTTACCTTCCAATCCCCGGCTGACGTCGTAAGGACGGGAAAGTCGTGTCACCCAAGGTTCACCCTTATATTCCAGCCCGCTGTACAGACGGGATTTATCTTTCTTTCCTTTCCGGTATAAGTTTGGAATGAGGTCTTCGATAGATTTTCCGCTTGTTACTACTGTTAGATCGTAGTAGTTCACAGGACCTGGTAATATCTGTTTCAGATATCGATAAATGGCATCCACTGTTTCCGGCCGAAAAGGCTGATAGGAAAACTTTTCATCGGCATAGATGAGCAGTTTCTTCTTTTGGTGATTGATGCGGAAACTATCCAGTTTACAAGTTCCCATATTTACGGTTGTGGTAGTATATTCCCGGAAGAAAGATTGAAGGCGATCTTGTATGTTCGCCTCGATATCTTGTGCAAAGAGTGAGCTTCCATATAGAATTATGGTAAGTAATAAAACAATTCTTTTCATACGTAATACGGTTTAGTTCTGCCATCTGGGAACAACAAAAGATATTTTGCGCTCCAGAAGCGGACAAAATTACGTATTTTATTGGTTGGGAGATATACATTTCATTTATTTTATATATTTGAATCATTTCCCCCGTCTTGTTCTTTTATTATATCTTTGCATGCCAATGCTGCTATTGAATATAAACTGCCAAAGATTATGATACGTTTATTATTGATAAAACGTTACAAAAAGGCGATATTCCGCTTGCCTTGAAACCTTCCCAAAACCTGTGTTAGGGAAAGTCGTTACCTTTGCCACCCTCAGTCGTTACCTTTGGATGCCTTACTCGTTACCTTTCCTACCCCAAAGTCGTTACCTTTTCTTATCCCCTTTCAGAAGGTGCTGTAGGGGCGATTGAGGCTTTGATATTCTGGCTCTGGGTAAAGATGGGGTGGAGGTAGAAAAATGCAACATTTGATAGAATAGTTGTCCTAAGGCTGATAATTGAGGATTTTTAATTATCTTTGCAATGTAAAATTTAATACCTATGTCAGTACAAAGTGAGGCTGCACTTGAAAGTGGGCTGATTGCAACGCTACGTTCAATGAACTATGAATATGTTCATATAGACGAAGAAACTAACATGAAAGCTAATTTCAAGAAACAGCTTGAAATACACAATAAGAAGCAATTGGCTGAATTCGGACGTACTGGATTTACTGATGCTGAGTTCGAGAAAATATTGATTCATCTCGAAGGGGGAACTCGCTTTGAAAAAGCAAAGAAACTTCGCGATCTTTATCCGCTCGACACGGAAGATGGTAAACGAGTATGGGTGGAATTCCTGAATCGTACTCATTGGTGCCAGAATGAATTTCAAGTAAGTAATCAGATAACGATTGAAGGACGTAAAAAATGTCGCTATGACGTTACTATCCTTATCAATGGTCTGCCTTTAGTTCAGATAGAGCTGAAAAGAAGAGGCGTTGAATTAAAGCAGGCATATAATCAGATACAACGCTATCATAAAACATCATTCCATGGATTGTTCGACTATATTCAGTTGTTAGTTATTTCAAATGGTGTGAATACTCGATATTTTGCCAACAATCCAAATAGCGGATATAAGTTTACTTTCAATTGGACTGATGCAGCTAATACTCCATTCAACGAATTGGATAAGTTTGCAACATTTTTCTTTGATAAGTGTACTCTCGGCAAACTGATAAGCAAATATATTGTTTTGCATGAAGGAGATAAATGTCTCATGGTGCTTCGTCCTTACCAATATTATGCGGTTGAGAAGATTCTTGATAGAGTTGAGAACTCCAATGATAACGGCTATATATGGCATACGACAGGTGCTGGTAAGACTTTAACTTCATTCAAAGCTGCCCAATTGGTATCAGAGTTGCCAGATGTAGATAAGGTAATGTTTGTTGTAGACCGCCATGACCTTGACACTCAGACCCAATCAGAGTATGAAGCATTTGAACCAGGCGCAGTTGATGGTACTGATGACACAAGTGAACTTGTAAAAAGACTATCAGGTACATCAAAGATTATCATCACTACAATACAAAAGCTCAATACAGCTGTAACAAAAACATGGTATAGTAATAAGATTGACGCTATTCGCAACTCTCGTATTGTTATGATATTCGATGAATGCCACAGAAGTCATTTTGGTGATAGTCATAAGAATATAGAGAAATTCTTCCATAACACACAAATGTTTGGATTCACTGGAACTCCAATATTTGTTGAGAATGCTGTAGATAATCATACTACCAAAGAAATATTTGGAAATTGTCTGCATCAGTATCTAATCAAAGATGCCATTGCTGACGAAAATGTGCTTGGCTTTCTTGTAGAATATTATAAAGGTAACGAAGAGGTAAATAAAGGGAATGAAGACAGAATGCATGAAATTGCCAAATTCATTCTCAATAATTTCAATAAGTCCACTTTTGATGGTGAATTTGATGCACTCTTTGCTGTTCAGTCAGTACCAATGCTTATACGCTATTATAAGATATTCAAGGAATTGAAACCTGATATTCGTATTGGCGCTGTGTTCACTTATGCAGCAAATACAAGTCAGGATGACGAACTCACAGGAATGAATAATGGCTTCGTTAGTGATAGCGTGGGCGAAGCTGATGATTTGCAAGAAATCATGGATGACTACAATAATATGTATGGTACATCATTCAGCCAAGAAAACTTCCGTGCATATTACGATGACATCAATCTTCGTATGAAGAAGAAACGTTCCGACATGAAGTCTCTTGATTTATGTCTTGTAGTTGGTATGTTCCTAACAGGATTTGATTCAAAGAAACTGAATACACTTTATGTTGATAAAAACATGGAGTATCACGGGCTTCTTCAGGCATTCAGTCGTACTAATCGTGTACTTAATGAGAAGAAACGTTTTGGTAAGATCGTATGCTTCCGTGACCTTAAGAATAATGTTGATGCTTCAATAAGACTGTTTAGCAACAGTAATAACACAGAGGATATTGTTCGCCCTTCATTTGAAGAGGTGAAGAACGAATATGTAGAATTGACTACAAACTTCACAGATAAATATCCAAATCCAAGCAGTATAGATGCTCTTCAAAGTGAAAATGACAAAAAAGATTTCATCCTTGCATTTCGAGATATAATTAAGAAACATGCAGAGATACAAATCTATGAAGACTATAACGAAGATGCTGCAGACTTAGGTCTTACAGAGCAACAATTTATGGACTTCAGAAGCAAGTATCTTGATATTTATGAGGGATTTACGTCTGACGATCCTAAACCACCGACAGATAATCCTGATTCTCCTAATGATGATACAGAAGACCTGTCTCTGAAAGATATTGACTTTTGTTTGGAATTGCTACATAGCGATATTGTGAACGTAGCATATATCTTGGAACTCATTGCTGATTTGAATCCTTATAGCGAGGATTATGAAGCTAAACGTGGGGAAATCATTGACACGATGATAAAGGATGCAGAGTTGCGTGGTAAAGCCAAATTGATTGACGGATTCATTAAGAAAAATGTGGATGACGATAGAGACAACTTTATGAATAATAAACAAAAGGCTGATGGTACAACAGACTTAGAAGAGCGATTGAACAACTACATTACAGAAGAACGTAGCAAGGCTATTACTTGTGTAGCTACGGAAGAAGATTTGAATGTAGATATACTTAATCATTATCTTTCCGAATATGATTATCTTCAAAAGGAGCAGCCTGAAATTATTCAAGAAGCGTTGAAAGAAAAGCATTTGGGATTGAGTAAACGTCGTAAGACAATGGAACGCATTCTTGGTAAGTTACGCTCTATTATTAAAACATTTAGTTGGGATTAATATGATAAAGATAATTAGTAACATTGATATAGTTTATAAAGATTCACGTCCACAAGGAGTCGGTGTTTTTAATAGGACTTGGCAGCCACTTCATCTTAGACAAGGAGATATGGATGGAGCTTGTGCGGTATATTCTCTTATGATGAATTTACTGGTACTAAAGATTTTGACACGTAACCAAATTTGCGGCTTATCAAATCCATTTAAAGGCAATACATCAAAGGGAAGACTATTTAAAGAGTTCCTTTATGATGAAGGCTTATGTAGAGACGGATTTTTTTTCTCCAGTCCAGATGGAGAGCCCAACATAACAGATAAATTGAGACATTCCTTTACTAAAGAAGTCAAATCAGCGGCTTCTAAATACGATAGTTGTAATGATAAGCAAACGCTGGCTGTTGATACAATCAAAAAGTCAATTGATGAAGATAATTCTATAATGATTGCTGAAACTTTTTGTGATGGAGCACATGCGATGTTAGCAATCGGCTACGAAGTACAAAATGAAACTGTGACAAAGATTTTCTGCTTAGATCCGGGCAATATGATTTCCGATTATTCTTATTGGAATGCTGTAATTCGATTGAACGAGAGAACGAATAGTAAATATAGGCATATATGCATATCTAAAGATAATTGTACAGATGTCTATATTAGTGAAACATTGAAAATAACAAAGAAATAATATGAGCGAAGAATTACAACAGAAACTCCGTACCCAATTGTGGACGGTAGCAAATAACTTGCGTGGAAATATGTCAGCTAGTGACTTTATGTATTTCACGCTCGGCTTTATCTTCTACAAATACCTATCAGAAAAAATTGAAACGTTTGCTGATAAGGCATTAGAGGATGATGAAATAACATTTAAACAATTATGGCAACAGACAGATGGCGAATCTATTGAATTACAAGAAGATGTGAAGAAAGAATGTTTGGAAAATATCGGTTATTTCGTAGAACCAAACTATCTGTTTTCTTCAATTATTGAAGGAATAAACCGAAAAGAGAATATTCTTCCTAATCTTGAACGCTCATTGAAACGTATCGAGGATAGTACACTTGGTCATGAAAGTGAAGAAGACTTTGGTGGTCTGTTCTCTGATATTGACTTAGCTTCTCCTAAACTAGGAAAGAGTTCTGATGATAAGAATCAATTGATTAGCAATGTTCTTATTGCGCTTAATGAAATAGAGTTTAGTGCAGATGCAGCTACACAGATTGATGTGCTTGGTGATGCCTATGAATACATGATAGGTCAATTTGCAGCTGGTGCCGGCAAAAAGGCTGGCGAGTTTTACACTCCACAGGAAGTTAGTCAGATATTGGCTGAAATTGTTACTACAGGACAAGACCGTTTGCGTAATGTCTATGACCCTACTTGCGGAAGTGGCTCTTTGCTAATTCGTGCGGCTCATACTGGTAATGCAGCAGAAATCTATGGTCAAGAGAAGAATCCTACAACTTACAATTTGGCTCGCATGAATATGTTACTTCATGGCATCAAGTTTAGCAATTTCAAGATTGAAAATGGTGACACTCTTGAAGCTGACGCTTTTGGTGAAACTCAATTCGATGCAGTTGTAGCAAATCCTCCTTTTTCAGCAGAATGGAGTGCATCCGAGGAAAAATTCAATAATGACGATCGCTTCAGCAAAGCAGGTCGTCTCGCACCTAAAAAAACTGCCGATTACGCTTTCATACTTCACATGGTATATCACTTGACTGATGGTGGTACAATGGCTTGTGTTGCACCTCATGGTGTTCTGTTTCGTGGAAATGCAGAAGGAGTTATCCGTCGTTTCCTTATTGAAAAGAAAAATTATATTGATGCCATTATTGGTCTGCCTGCCAACATATTCTATGGAACAAGTATTCCTACATGTATTCTTGTTATGAAGAAATGCCGTAAGGAAGGCGATAATATCCTGTTTATTGATGCAAGCAAAGAGTTTGAAAAAGTCAAGACACAAAACAAACTCCGTCCGGAGCACATTCGGAAAATTATAGATACCTATCGTAATCGTACAGAGATAGAGAAATATAGCCATCTTGCCACTATGCAGGAAATAGCAAACAATGACTATAATCTTAATATACCTCGCTATGTTGATACCTTTGAAGAAGAAGAACCTATAGACATTAAAGCTGTAATGGCTGAAATAAAAGATCTTGAAGCCAAACGCGCAGAGCTTGATGTTGAGATTGAAGGTTACTTGAAAGAATTGGGATTGGTAGATTAATTTAAATGGACATGGACGAAAGCATGAATCATACAAATGGCTTGCAACCGGTCACAAATTGTGACCGGTTAAGCAATGTCACCCAAATAGAAGGACGTATCCTATCAATTAGAAACATTCAAGTTATGATTGATAGAGACTTAGCAGAGCTTTATGGCGTAGACACTAAGGTTCTTAATCAAGCGGTTAAACGTAATATCGAGCGATTCACTGAACGTTTCAGATTCCAGTTATCCCAAGACGAGACAAAGGAACTGGTCGCAAATTGTGACCGATTCGAGAGCTTGAAGCATTCTTCGGTATGTCCTTATGTCTTTACTGAGCAAGGAGTAGCGATGTTATCTTCGGTACTTCGTAGCGAAACAGCCGTATATGTAAGTATTCAGATTATGGATGCTTTTGTTGCAATGCGTCGTTTCCTTGTGAACAATGCCCAAGTATTCCAACGACTTGAAATGATAGAGTATCACCAACTGGAGATACAACAGCATCAACAGGAAGCAGACAAGCGCATAGACGAGATATTCCAGAAATTCGAGGAGAAAGAAACTACAAGCCAAGGTATATTCTTTGATGGTCAAGTATTTGATGCGTATGTGTTTGTATCTGATTTAATTAAGAAAGCTAAGACTTCCATTGTTCTCATAGACAACTATGTGGACGAAACAGTGTTGACCATGCTCGATAAAAGGGATAATGGTATTGTTGTAACAATCTACACACAACAAATCAGCCGTCAACTACAATTGGATATAAACCGCCACAATGCTCAATATCCGCCTATCACCGCAAATGTCTTTCGTCAAGCCCACGACCGTTTCCTGATTATAGATGATGAAGTCTATCATATCGGTGCATCCATCAAGGATTTAGGCAAGAAATGGTTTGGCTTTACGTTGATGAAAGATATTACAGCCAACGAAATTATTAATCGTATAAATGGAAGGCACTAATTATGGCAAATACTAACAACAATAAAAGCCTCAATGTTCCAATTTTGAGATTTCCGGAGTTTACGGATGAATGGAAGAGATCTTCTTTGGGTGAGGTAACAACTTTCGTAAAAGAACGAATTGGTGCAGATAAACTCACCAGAAACAATTATGTCTCAACAGAAAATATGAATCCGGATTTTGGTGGCATTAATCAAGCATCATCTGTTCCAAACAACACAAATGTAATACACTATCAAAAAGGAGATGTGTTACTATCCAATATCCGTCCTTACCTGCGTAAAGTTTGGGCAGCAAGCAGTGATGGAGGGTGTAGTGCGGATGTGTTCGTGTTTAGAGCCAAATCTATTTCTTCTTCATTTCTACATTACATAATGGCAAATGATACTTTTATCAATTACGTTATGTCTGGAGCTAAAGGCGTGAAAATGCCACGCGGGGATAAAGAGCAGATATTGAAATATATTTTTTCAACTCCAAATATAGAAGAACAGAATAAACTTCTGAAAAAAGCCATTGAGCAGAAACCGGATGCGATTCTGTTTTCCCCTTCCAGCATGGATGCATCAGATGAACTTCTGAAGGAAGCAAAAGAAAAAGGAATCCGTATTACCTATATTGATTCCTATACAAAAGAAAAACTGCAGGATCTCACAGTTGCCACAGATAATGTGAATGCAGGCAGGATGTTAGGAGAGTATGCCAGAAAATTAATCGATAAAGATTCAAAGATAGCCATTGTCAGCCATGTAAAAGGTGTTTCCACGGCTGTGGAGAGAGAACAGGGATTCAGGGAAGGTCTTGGTGACTATGCTGATAACATAGTAGATATTGTCTACTGTAACTCACTCTATGAGAAATCCTATGAACTGGCGCAGGAACTGATGAGGAAATATCCGGATCTGGAACTGATTGCAGGAATGAACGAATATTCTGCAGTTGGTGTGGGAAGAGCAGTCAGTGATGCAGGAGCGAAAGATAAGATCGCAGTAGTTGGTGTGGACTGTTCTCAGGAGGCCATCAATCTTATGGAAATGGGCGTTTATAAGGGAATTATTGTGCAGAAAGCATTCCGGATGGGGTATATCGGAGTGGAAGAAACCATTCATATGCTTAATGGGGATGCAGTAGAGAAGAATATTGATTCAGGATGCGAGCTGGTTACGCCGGAGAATATGTATAACAGTGATATTGAACGGCTGATCTTCCCGTTTAGCTGACTGACGCGTTGAAACGACTGCGTAATATAAGGATAAAAGAAGCAAAAAGGTTAAATATTTCCGGATGAAAAAAAGGAAATATTTAACCTTTTTTTGGAAGATATTTCATTACAATTATCCGACAGGTAAGGTAAGATATAGAAAACAAAGAGAGATACGAAATAACGTAAGGAGGGTGAAAAACTTGGAAAAGTTGAAACAAAATCCAATTGTGAAGAAACTCGGTCTGAACAGAATCCTGTTAGCATGTATTCTGGTTCTTATGTTCGTAGTCTTCAAAGTAGTTCTGGGAAGTAAGTTCCCTGTAGGTGACAGTATCAAATCTACTTTGAACTATGTATACTTCCTGGGCTTTTTATCACTTGGAGTAACATTTGTAATTGCTACAGGAGGAATTGATTTCTCCATCGGACCTGTAATGTTCTGCTGTGCACTGGTATCCGGTTACTGCATGACATCCTACAAGGTTCCGTGTGCAGTTGCCATGATCCTTTGCATTCTGATCGGTCTCTGCTTTGGTATATTCAATGGCTGGATGGTTTCTTACATGTCAGTGCCACCATTCATTATTTCCATGGCATCCATGAACATTGCAAAAGGTATTGCTTCTGTATTCACAAAAACACAGTCCGTAAGCTGGCCGGCAGCCAGTGAGGCAAACGGCTGGTTCCGTAATATCGTTTCCGTAAATGGCTTCCCTGTAGGAATTGTTATTTTCCTGGTAATGGCAGTTATCTGCGGTATCGTTCTTTACAACACAAAACCAGGACGTTACATCCTCTGCCTTGGATCTAACAAAGAGGCTGTTCGTCTTTCCGGTGTCAACACAAAGAAATGGGAAATGCTTGCTTATATGATCTGCGGATTCCTGGTAGGTATTGCAGCACTCTTCTTTGTAGCTACATACACAACTGTTCAGCCTGGTTATGGCGATCAGTACAACAATGAGGCTATTGCAGGCTGCGTTATGGGTGGTACATCCATGGTTGGTGGACTTGCTTCCATCGGCGGTACTGTAATCGGCGTATTTATCATCTCTCTTCTTCAGCAGGGCATCATGGCATTTGGTCTTGGTAAAGGTCAGCAGATGATCATCACAGGTATCATCGTTATCGTTGCAGT
>OHGZ01001121.1_pt1 | contig 14116 bp, 11 predicted proteins | sample 1567851 | NCBI WGS metagenome assembly OHGZ01 (sample SAMEA3879563, study PRJEB24766) | human gut metagenome | biome: human-associated habitat; feature: feces | place: USA | collected 1985/1987 | reverse complement strand
TTTCATAGACTTGGCGAAAGAATGCGGATTGAATGCTGCGATATTCGAACAGCTCGGAAGCGGACGCGACACAGAAATCGTGGTTGATAACGATACATTGGAGATGTTAGTTAAACTTCAGGAGCAATTTGCCCGACTGGAAGAGATGGGTGACGATGAATACAGAGGATTTTATATCGAATTGCCCGCCCTACTCCGGAAGAATGGGGAGATTGCGAAGCGTCGATTGCAGAGAGAGAATATGAGAACACAGAAGAATACCTCCGGGATTGGGAATTGTTAAATCCCAAGGAAATGGTATGGTATCATGTTAGCTCCGCCAGATACAAAGAAAAGCGTACCATACAATTCACGGATAGGAAACACTCGTATTTTACTATTGCGAATTATTCTCGATATATAAACTGAGTAGGCAACAATTTTCCCAATGAATGGCAAAGGGATTTCTTGGCAGAGTTGGCCTTATATTTTCATAAGCTAATAGATGCTATTATACAAGATCCGGAGGGGTTCAATGATTATGTGGCGAATCATCTTCCTTACCAGCAGCGAGACGGAAGAATTGCGAGAAAGGAGTTCAATAGAATCGAACCGAGATTTAAAATTGAGGTCGAAGACGAGACGACGGCAATAAAAGCATTGGAGGATTCCGTCTGCAAGAATTTCGGGCGGCCGTTAGATACAATGACGATACGTTCGTATTGCAAATACTATCGGATCGCTCATGAAGCCTATGACCGGTATTTTGAAAAGTTTGATACTACACAAAAGAAGCGTACCCTTCCGAATGGAGTACCATTGGAATTACAGGATGTCGCATATTACAACATGGTTAAGTTCTGCGATTTGCAGGATAAATACGATCTCGACAGTGAAACGGATTTCAACAAATTCGCATCGAACCATTATGGGGAGCTGGGATTGTCGCGGCTGAACGTACTCGCATCGGATTTTGACAGCCCCGGATGGAGAATCATTGTTTCCAACAGCTACTCGGCGTATGTGGATGTTGCGGTAGAAGTCGCCACTGCACTATACAAATCTGGCGTTCCTTTGGAAATACACGACGCTGCCAAACTTTTGCGAATACTCAAGGAGGAGGATCATGTGAAATTGATTCCGTACACATTCCACGATTACATGGGCCATCATGAAGAAGGAACCGTTTATCAACTTCCATGGGAGTACGAATGTATGGATAGCGAGGAGAATGTTTTATCATTGAAACAATACCATGAAATTATCTCTCTGGCAGAATGGGATGAAATAGAAAAAGTAAACACCAATAAAAAACGGGATATAATCCCATAATTATTACAAACATATTTGGCAGACAATGATAGTCTGCCAAATGTTATAATTAGCTATATATAAAAACAAGAGGAATTAATTAGAAAGAAGCGTGTAAAAGGATGGAACTTGACTCAAATTTTATAGCTTTCTGCAAGCAGAGCGTCGAATTGGCACAACTCAACAGTTTCATGACATCCTGCAACTCAGTTGAGTGGATGCTATACATAATCTGAAATGTTTGTCGCCCTATCGTATCGCAAGCAGATCGTGCTGCTCATTCAGCAGACGGACGATATCTTTGTAATAGTTCAGTATCTGCTGTTTATTCCACTTTTGACATTGTTGTGTCATTCGATACATAATACGTCGTTTGGTAGGCATATCATCAGACTGATAATTATTGCGTTACCAATAAGTTTATGGATTGGTTGACTAAACGTAAGTTACCAAATTATTGTATCCTACCCATTTTCATCTCAGCCTTCAATATTTCGTACACATAGGCTGAACTTTCGACATAAAGCCCTGTCTTGGGATCGGAGAGCCTGGCGAAAGTTTCCGAATTGTAGAACAGGGCGATAGCCTCGGTCATGGACAGCCTCTCGTCCTCCATCAGATAGGAGACGATGTCCTTGACAATGCCCTCCGTGAGGTAGCGTATTTTCTTATCGTTCATAATATTTCGAGGTATCGGACGGCGTGTGCCGAGTGGAAAAGATATTGCGAAGAAACCTTTTTGTAGCGCAATCCTGCAACCAGCATCGGCAGGTCGATGATCCCGTCGTCGAAATTGCGAAAGAGCGTGGCGATAGTATCGTCAGCTACCGGGCCTATCACGATGTCGTAATCGTGGACGGGATGCGCCCCATCGCGGCTGCGGTTGGCCATCACGAACAGCGCCCACTTCTCGTCGGGCTCAACAAAGCGTTTGACGGATAGTGCGCCGTCGGCCATCGCCGCTGCCTCGTCGAACCCGAAAACGGTAACGACCGGTTCACCACCGTAGATAGCCGCCGTGCGACGGGCCATCTGCACGGCCTGTTTTTCTATTTCGGTCAGATAGAATCCCTGTCCGAAATCCTTGTAGGGCTTACACCGGGCCAAATCTATCCGAGCGATAGCAGTGTTCGATCCGTGGTAGAGTTTCATTTTACACCTCCTCCGTTATTGTAACACACACGGGTCAAATCCCGTACGCTGTCGCTGAACGAAAGCAGGTGCTCGGCCTCGTAGTGCTCAGCGAGGAAGTCCAGCCCCTTGTAGCGGTTCAGATAATTGCTGGCTTCACGCACCGTCATGCCATGCGTGCATGCAAATTCGCCTATGTTGGCCACAATGTAACCGATTACACGCCGATCTACGGGAACCATAGCCAGCAAGCGTACCGACGCCGACAGGCCAAGTGCGTCCAATACCTTCGTGACTGTCCGGATCGTCAGTCCTCGCCCACTCTCGATCTTGGAGATTTGAGCCTTGCCCACGCCGACCTTTTCGCCCAACTCCTCCTGCGTCATGCCGCGACGGGTCCGTTCGCTGCGGATCAAAGCTCCAATATTATCGATTCTTGTATTCATAATCTCTCGTTTTCACAAAGATAATTCAAAGTTGCCAATTATGGAAACCATACGGCAAAAATTTTGCCTAAAAAATAAAATAAGGGCTGATAGGTATAGAAACGGATCGTGAGGCGGTTAAGGCTGTCCGGCAGAGGCGGCTATAAAAACAATCGGGGCCGCAAGCAGAGGAGAAAAGCTACGAACAAGCATACCCGGTATGAGATTCATATGAAAAAGATGACGGGATAACCTTGATACAGATTTTGATTATATCCCGGAAACATTACGCCCGAAAGAAAGTGATTGCTGGAGTTGATCCGAAGACACAAGAAAGTAACCGTCATGAACGAGAAAAAGAATATTCTTGGGAAATAATTTGACTGACGTTACAGACATGGACATTTTTGAAAATTCGGTACTTTGACGCAAGTATTCGCCCTGTGGCGAAATAAGGTTCTTCGTAATGCCTTACAACATTTCAGCAGATATTCTTTCAGCACCTTGTTTACTATGTTCTGCTAGCAGAACTATGTACCGCGATGGCTTTTTACCTGATAGCCGACCGAGATAACGACATCGAAATTATAATATTTAACCCAATAGTTTTTACCGTCTGCGGCAGTTGTCAAGGAATCCTTTACAACAGAATCCTATCTCAACTTTTAGTCCATCAGTATGATTGCATTTAATCTTTTTATTTGTATTTTTTAAAATTAAAAATATCAGCCATGACTAAATGTCAGATAAAAACAATATATTTGTACAATAAGCCAATAATATGGATAGATAATGAAAGATTTGAATCGGCTAAAAGTTGTTTTAGCAGAGCAGAAAAAGACAGGAAAATGGTTGGCAGAACAGTTGGATAAAGATACATCAACTGTTTCAAAATGGTGTTCCAACAAAATGCAGCCATCATTAGAGATGCTAATGAAAATTGCGGAAACATTAGATGTGGATATTAGAGAACTAATAGTTACCACGAAACACTAAGTATCAGTTTTAATTGCCATAGTAAATAAATGAAAGATTATATCAAAATTGGTTTGGAAAAAGGTTACATATCTTTAAATGAAGATATGTCTCGCATTACATATTTATTTCAGAATAATAAAGAATATGCATATAATAAACCAGAAGACAAGGTACAGGCAGAGACCGTTTTGCGGTTAATCCTTGACTATAATTATCCCGCCCGACGCATAAAACAATTTGTCCCAGTTACAATGGGACGAGAGGTTAAAGAAGCAGACATAATCGTATATGAAGATGATGCGTGTATAAGACCACATATATTGGTTGAGTGTAAACGGGAGGAAGTAAGCGAAGCCGAATATCAGCAAGCAATAGAACAAGCTTATAGCTATGCATTTGCCTTACCTTGTGATATTAAATATGTTTGGGTTACATCAGGAATCAAATCAGACTATTTTGAAGTAGATAAGACTCAAAATAGTCGGAATCAAATGCCAGATATTCCTCAATTTGGAGTAAAGACAGTGGCATCCTATAAATATGTTTATGATGCTCATTTTTTACCACAAATAGCTGGCGAACAGCGTTTTTTTGATCTTTCCGCAATTGACCAGGCAGAACTCACACGAAGATTCAAACAAGCTCATGAAGCACTTTGGGCTGGAGGACAGTTAAATCCTTCTGAAGCCTTTGATGAACTGGACAAACTCATATTTTGCAAGATATGGGATGAACGCAAGCCCAGAAAGATGGGCGAACCATACGATTTTCAAATTATCACCGTGTCCAAAGATGAGGAGAAAAATGAAAACAAAAGACGCCTCATTGAGAATGACAATCTTTATAAACGCATAATAGCATTGTATGAGGAAGGTAGGGCAAAAGATAAAGAGGTATTCCGTGATAATATCAGATTAACCCCGGAAAAGATACGCACTGTTGTTGGGTATCTTGAAAGTATCAATCTGAGTGAGACTGACCTCGATAGTAAAGGGCGAGCTTTTGAGACATTTATGGGTTCTTTTTTTAGAGGAACATATGGCCAATATTTCACGCCCCGTGAAATTGTACAATTTGTTGTGGATGTCTTACCTATTCAGTACGATTCAAAAGTTCTTGATACGTCATGCGGAAGCGGAGGTTTCTTGCTGTACGCATTGAATAAAGTTAGGACCAAAGCGACTCAACTTTATCCTAAATATAAAACAGACACACGACAATATAAGCATTGGTACTCTTATTGGCACGACTTTGCAGCCAATAATTTATATGGAATAGAAATCAGTGAACAGATCTCACGGGCCGCAAAAATGAATATGATTATTCATGATGATGGGCATACTAATGTCATTACATCTGATGGCCTTATACCTGAAAAAACTATCATTGAAAAAACGAACAATCAAGGCTTCCAATACGGGACATTTGACTTTATTATCACCAATCCACCTTTTGGCAGTACAATCCGCCAAAGTGAACAAGCATATTTAAAAACTTATCAATTAGGGAAAAAAGAGGAAGACTGGCTGGCTGTAACAACTCCACCTCAAAATACTCGTGACGGTCAAAATACAGAAGTTCTTTTCATTGAACAGGATTATAAATTCTTAAAAGAAGGGGGTTATCTTGCCATAGTCCTTCCCGATGGAATCTTAACCAATAGCAGTATGCAGTATGTAAGGGCCCAAATAGAAGATTGGTTCCGCATAGTTGCTGTTGTTAGTTTACCTCAAACAGCATTTATGGCCAATGGTGCCGGAGTGAAAAGTTCCATATTATTCTTAAAGAAATGGACAAAAAGAGAATCAGAAATATTGATAAACACAAAAAAGAGTATTGAACGGAGACTGCTTAGTGACAATGGATATTTAGCTCAACGCCAAACTTGGGAAAAAGAGATAAAACAAAAGCAGAAAGAAAAAGCTAATGAGATAAAAGATCGACAAAAGATTTTAGTTACAGCAGCCAAGCAGACCGATGAATATAAATCATGGAATGCAAATCTGCTTGCAGAGTATGCTAACAAAGTGGATGAACTTAAAAGCCGCATGACTGACGAATACCAACAAACCAAACAAAAAGAACTGGCCGATTACCCGATTTTTATGGCTATTGCCGAGGAAATTGGATATGACGCAACTGGTAAGAAAACAGCCGTCAATGAATTAAATGCGATAGGAGAAGAACTGAAGCGATTCATCGAATCATTATAGAATATAGACTATGATTATTCAAGGTATATTAGATAATTCTTTAAACGGGCAACTTTGTATTAGAGGCTTTGCAAATATCAAAGAACTCGCAATGTTATCAGAAGCAGATTACTCATATCAAAGACCCCTGCTTGATCGCACAGATATTTCTGATTTTTTAGAGACACAAGAATTTTTATTTTTCCCGGAGGTAATATTAAGCTATAAATTTAAACATCGATTTGATTCCCAAAAAGACACCCCGTTAAAAGCCATTCAAAATGGGAAGAACTATAAATCAGCCATTAATAGTGATTCTATTTCTGTTAAGATTTTCGAGGACAAAAAAGATTTCTCAGCCAAGCCTATCAAAGTTGTCAAATTGACTATAAACGACAATACAGTAAAACCATTTCATAGGATTGATGGAAATCACAGGCTTAATGCGGCTGAAATGTCCGAGAGTGAAAAAGTTGAAAGAATGGTTATCCCATTTTGCTTGCTATTAGGGACTGAATATTTTGAATCAAATGGGAAAATTGAGAGTGAGGAAACAAAAAGCTTTGATAAAGCGGTTAAAGTCTTTTTCTACAATATCAATACAAAGACAATTCCTCTAACTTCTGAGCAAAATTTGAAAGTACTTATTGATGATAATGAGAATTTTCCAGATGAAGAACTGGAAAATATTTTTGGAGGAAGGCAAGCTGTCTTGACCAGACAATTAATGAAAAAGATTGATCCTACAATCTTATTCTCTGGGTTTGACCATGTAATAAAAAATAATTATAGAACATATTTTAATGATATATTTACAAGACTTATAGATAATAAAATAAGCGAATCTGATGCTATTGAAAAAACCATAAACTCGTTACAGGCTGTAAATCAACTATACAATGATAATGCCGGCCTAAAAGCCAATGATAGTTTTGGACTACTGACATCTTTCCTTTGGTATCACATCCAAGGACTTGATAAATACAACGCTTTTAAGAATTGGATACTAAGCAACCATATATTCGAGATAAAGGAAGTAAAAGCAGGGAGCATCATTAAAATTTTTGACAAATTGATATCTCAGAAAATTGATGTATTTGTTGCGATGCCATATTTTGATAGCAACGCTGAAGTAATTGCGGAATACAATAAAATTTACGGTGATGTTATTAGAGAGATTGCATCAAAATTTGATATTCAAATCTCATTATTTCCGATAATGAGTAATAAAGGAGAAACAAGTGATCAGATTCAAGATATAATAAATAAGATAAAACAGGCAAAAATAGTTTTTGCAGACATAACAGACAACAACGCAAATGTATTATACGAAATGGGATGGGCTAGAGCACTTGATAAAAAAGTAGTAATTGTAAAACGAAAGAACTGTAGCCCTGTAAAGTCTGATATACAGAATGACACTTACCATGAATATGATGATACATGTAGGAGCATTTCGCTCAGTAAAATCATCAGGGAAAACATTATTGAGATTTTGAGAAATAACTATGGGCTTATAACAGAATAATCATGGCATACCAAACATCTGAAAATATAGATAAAGATAAAATCTTTATTGTTAATAAATCGGAAATAACAACAAGGATAGATCCATACTATAACAAACCGATGTTCTCAGCGATTTGGCATAAATTATCCTCGATCTCTATCCCAGTGACTTCTATTAAAGATAATAGCCAATATATATTTTCAGGAATAACCCCTAAAAGTAAGGGAGATGCGTATGTTCTTGAACAAGGAATACCCTTTGTTAGAAGTGGAGATTTTTCGGAGAACAATGAAATAGATTTTTCTTCTTTACTTCTATTACGAGAAGATATACATAATGGAATAATGCGAGGATCTCAATTGAAAAAAGGAGATTTATTGATTGCTATTGTGGGTGCCACTATTGGTAAAATAGGAGTTTATCAGTATGATGTAGAAGCCAATATCAATCAAGCAATTTGTGGTGTTCGTTTAAAAAACACACTTAACCCATATTATGTACAAGCATTTTATCAGACAAATATAGGGCAGAAAATAATAGATAGAATTAAGCGCCCTGTAGCAAGAGCGAACATTAATTTAGAGGAAGTTGGGAATTTACCAATTCCCTTTTTAGATTCCTATCATCAAAATGAAGTTGTGAAAGTCATGCAAGAAGCTCGACATCTTAAGCTTCAGAAAGAAGCCGAGGCTCAGCAACTTTTGGACTGTATCGATGATTATCTTTTAAATGAACTTGGTATTAAATCGCCTGACTTGGGGACAAATATAGAAAATCGAATTTTTTATATACACAAAAAAGATTGCACTACAAGATTTGATCCTAAATATAATAAACAGATAACTTTTATAAACTCTTTATCCTGTCATTATCAATGGGAAAAATTAAAGGATGTAGCTATTACTACAGGGCAATATGGAGCAAATGAATCTGCAATAGACTTTAAAGATGGAGATGTGCGCTATGTCAGAATTACAGATATTAATGAATTTGGGGATCTAAAAGAATATGATAAAAAAACTGCAAAATTCATAGATAAATCATATTTATTGCAAATTGGCGATATCCTTTTTGCCAGAAGTGGTTCTGTTGGAAGATGTTATATCCATAGAGAAGATAGAGAATCTGCTATCTTCGCAGGATATTTGATTCGTTATAAGTTGAATACAAAAAAAATAAATCCGTGGTATTTATTTTTTTATTGTAATAGCATAATTTACAAATACTGGATCAACACAATACAACGTCCTGCAGTTCAAGCAAATATCAATGCCGAAGAATATCGCACATTACCAATACCATTACCATCTCTAACAAAACAAAATGAGATTGTAAATCATATTGCTAATATCCGGAACAAAGCAAAAGCATTGCAACAAGAAGGCAAGACTATTTTAGAAAAAGCAAAGCAATCTGTCGAAAAAATGATAATCGGATAATTGAATCTGAATATTGATTTTCTGGAAAACGGAAAACGTATTGCATTTCTTTTCTGAGAAAGCCTTTAACACCGCTAATCTACGAAGATGTTACAACATATGGAGGCCCCGTGTATTTTATTAAAGACACACGGGGCAATCTATATTATCCGAACCTCCGATCAAGAATCGCTCTTAATGCACTACTCAATAAAAAGGCACCACACTTTCTATTCTTCGGGTTCTTCTTCCGTACTTGCTCTAAATTCGAAAGCCAGTTCTGAATAGGGAATATTGCACTCTGAGAACATTCCATGTATAATCCATATTTTTGAGGATGTACTGTTATCGGTCCAAACAAATAAGCCATCAGAAAATTCCATCCGACCGGATTCCGGTGTACTTGAGAAACCACTTTTCTCATTTGCGCAGAGCCATTCCAAGGTAGATCTTTTTTCTAACAACACATGACCACACAACTGTATAAGCATCTCTTTCCATGTGGACACGTTGTATTTTACTCCGCGATAAATATATGCCTGCAATTTTTTACCTGTAAACTCAAAATCGTCATCATCTAACGACGCCGATTCTGCCTCTGCATAAGCTGGAACAAAAGACGTTGTCGGCATAGGCCATAATTGCATAAAAACCTTTAGCAGTTCTGCCTGCCTTTGTTTCATTTCATCTTCAGTCCATTTTGCACAAGATTTTAGAAAGTTGTTCAAGCGGAAAGCACTATCATTGAACCCCTTCTCCATATCTCTTTTTTCAGAAAAAGTCAGATTGCTATACTGCGAATTATAACCAGTCAACGTCAAATTGGCCATAGTGTGCAAATATTGCTGATGAATACGCTCCCAATCCTGTCCCAATGCCTGTTCCCATTTTCTCGACAATGTTTGAGGCATTATATGCTCAATCGTAATCTTTTTCTCAGACAATAACTTGACTACATCATGTCTTTCCTTACTATCCCTATTTTCCAAACGTTCTAGGATGAACATTCGGGCATTGACAGGCATTTTATATACTTGGCGTGTACAAAAATCCTCTTTAACTTCATCGTCGGATGGAAATACCGAAGACCGTCCCTTCTTCAACAGCTGATACGTCAAAACTTCAATGTATGAGGGCTTTGTTTCTCCCTGAACCTTTGTAATAATATTCAGCGTTTCTTTATGCAACGTAGAAAATACCTTGTTCAGGGCATTTGATGGCAAATTACATATTATTCGTCTTGCCCAGTAAGATTCTACTATATCAAGCACCTTAAGTTGTTCATCAACACCCATTCCCAAAGAATCGGCATAATCAAAGAATGCCATATAGAACGGATATGCTACTGTTGAATCCAGTGTGCGTATATGATTGATTTTTTGATTTATTCTGTCATTATCGAAGTCAGCCCTATCTATTTTTCTATATATTTGGGCATAATGATACATATCAGACAACAATGTTGTTCTGTCACATTGCAGAGACTCAGCATACTCCTTGAATATAAAGTATATTTTGTCGATTTTCCCGATTTTGCCTTGCTTCATGGTGAGATAATCCCTGACAAAAGAGGAGGGATCAGACTTAGTAGCCTCTTCAATCGGATTCCAATATCTTGTATATAGCGATTCCTGTTCCATCGGAGACAATGACATCAACAAATAGTTGCGAATCTTATCAGCCTCGCTAAGGTCTAAACCGGTGGAATTTAAGCTTTCAAAGATCAACTGGGGATCATCATCTTCATCCAGACGAATATTTATTACTTCCAATTTCTTTATTGCATCAAAGAGCTCATCCACCATCAAGCCACACCCTATAACATTGTTATAAAGATATTGATAATTTCTTGTCACATTTGATTCCTTGATGTATTGATCCGCAGGTTTATACAACAATGCATCAAATGCCTGCATATCTTTCTTTATGGGTTTTAGCTTTACCTTACGTTCGTTTTCTTGATATTCATCAACCAAATAGCGTTTAAATATCTTCTCAACAAGTTTTTGGTCTTCAACAGCTATCTTCTCATCCTTATTTGCATTGACCATGGCTATCAAAAGTAGGGAAACCGTTGTAATACGCTGTTGGCCATCGATTATATATCTATCTTCAGTACCTCTTTGAATACTAGAAACAATACTCCCAAAGAAATGGCTTTTCCTATCACTATTATGAAGTTCTAGCAGATCATGGAAAAGCTGCTCGCAATTCTCTTCTTTCCAATCATAATTGCGCTGGTAGAGTGGAATGATGAATCGTTTGTCTGATCCATCAAAAAATTTTATCAGTGGTTGAGCATCTCCTTTCATATATTTTTCATTTAGCAATCACAAAGATAGCGATAATCAAACACGTGGAATAAAAATGATGTAGAAAAATGGGAATAGATTATGTCGTTCCTAATAGAGTTAGGATGCAGCTATTCTCATAAAACAGTATATGCTTATTCATAAGTGCACTCCCAATTTAGCAATGCCCAGCCGGGTGCCAAAGACCGCCATTCCTTGACTGCAGCAAGAACCTCGCTGATGATTTGCAGGGCGGTCTGCTTCTGGAGCATATATTCCTCACAGGAGTCCAGCAATTCTTTCAAATCCGATTTGTTTGCATAGGTGTTTGTCATTTGTAAAAATTATTCTTGTCTCGGCAGCATGGACACCGGCTTTCCTTGCAAGTTGGAGGGAGAAATGTTCCCACTGGCCTGCGTCATAGTCTTTACAGGATGGAAACTTCGCTATATAAAGGACTCTGTTTTCATCGATAACACTTGCCTTTGGACGTGCACCTCCAAAATATGAACCAGGCTGTACTAACTGTGCAATCCAATGCTTTTCCGGCAATTGGTCCTCTTCTTCGCTTTTTTCGATTTCAAAGCTGGCGGCAATCAGTTCACGGATATCGGCCAACGGCGATATGTGCAGAGCTTCGCTCACATTGATATATTTTCCATTCAAGGACTCCTTAAAACGAAGGCGTCTCCCATACGGGAAAAGTCTTCGATCCCGGTAAGATAGTCAAATGATGAAAGTCGACGAACAGGACGTTTCTCTTTTTTTGCCCGGATCTGTTCCCTACGATTAAGTAGCGTTCGTCCCCATCTGTCAGGAAGAACATCAGAGAAACAGCCGAATATATCCTTACCGAGAGCCGTATATTGCTGACCCGTATAGTTGTTCAGGTCATCACAAAAGAACAGATTGCCATAACTTTTGAGCCAGTCATCGCTATAGCAGAATCCATAACTGTCCGAGCCACGAAGAGATTCGTAGCTCAACGCTCCAACCAACTGGGATCCCTTCAGCCAATCAAAATCGGCAAACACATAGAGTCGTTTCATGGCTTATTCTTTTTTAGATGCTCTATCACGCTTTTTCAAGCTCAAATCCTGCATGGCCTTTCCCACCGCATCTTCCTTGGCAAGCGACATGATATCATCGTCCAGTTGAAGCGCATAGAGCACTCTGAGATAAATACCTATTGCTACCATCGGTGTACCTTTTTCTATCCGGGCGATAGTAAGCGGCGAACAAGTCGCACGTTCTGCAACCTGAGCGATGCTGAGATTCCTGCGCAGACGAGCCAGCTTGATTTGCTCACCCTCAATCTGCATCTTCTGCTCCAGCTTCCTTGGCAACTTGGTGCCCATCGTACTCTTTGTCATGGCTTAATATATCATATATTACACATATATAAGCATTTTACCTTATTTTATGATATGTTGCAAGTGTAATTTTTGAGTTCAGAAGAGATTCTTCAATTAACCAATCAGGTAGTTCATATACCTCTCAGAATCAAACAAGTCTATATACGTTCGAATTATCTAATTTTATTAGATGAGTAAAAAATCATATAATATTACGCAGTGGGGAGTGTATTTTTACACAATGCTGTCAGGGGGTCTCCAATCAGACAAAGGTAATACGAATCGCAAGCATTGATAATGCTGGTCAAAAGAAAAAGAAACGAGCGTTCTTGCTACCGATGTCCACCATTTCGACGTTGTGAAGAAAGTTTAGTTTAGAACTTGAATAGATATACAACAAACCAGACTAAACTCCTATGATTGACCTTTTGCGCGGATTACATAAATTTTTCATATCTTTGGGAAACGGAACCTCCGATATGGGATAAAAAGCGATTTTATATTTGCTCTTTTTTTCTTTTGGCCAGCAAAATTCCGTCCCCAGTTCGTCCCTCAGCATATTTTTAATCACAACAATAAACTGAATATCAACAACATACCACAGCATAATATTTTCTGCATCGGCAAATGACCGCCCGGCCGAAACTTCGCCTTATAATCCACAACAACGGGCTGGTACAGAATCATATAAAAGGCATAAAAATTTCGAGTGAAGAAAAAGTAGCCGGATATAACGGCGGAATTCGGAGAATTATCGCTATTTTTGATGTCTCCGATATACGAATCAATATGGGCAAGACGATTACCACCTATCTGATAGACGGAAATCCGCAAGGAACACAATCCGTTTTCATAAGCAATAAAATATGCAAAATGCTGGTCATTCCACGGGCTGCCCTCTCGATAATCAACGAAAGGGAGGAGTTGCACAGCCCCGCATTTTACATACTCTTGGGCGAAGACGACGGAATCACCTCCAAAGCGTATCTGGGAGAAACGGAGAATTTCCGGGAGCGCATCAAGAACCACGAATACAACAAGGCTTTCTGGCAAAAAACGCTGGTTTTCATCTCCAAGGACGGCGCCATGACAAAAGCCGATGTCCAGTATCTGGAATATCTGGCCGTAAAAACCGCAAACAAGGCCAAACGCTTTGACCTGTGCGACAACAAACAAATCCCGAAAGAGCCGAATCTGCCGGAGCATCAGAAAGATTCCATGAATGAATTTTTCGACGATATCCGATTACTGACATCATTCATCGGTTGTCCCATATTCGACGTGATCGATCCCAGGGACCGCCATATATTTTTCAGTAAAAGCAAAGGGGCAAACATCAGGGGATTTTACGACGAAAACGGATTTACCGTACTGAAAGGCAGCACATTGGCAAAAGGAAGCGCACCGTTATTCAAAATGAAAGAAAAACGGGACGATTTCATCAAGAAATATACGGCCCCGCAGGACGGAAACATCGTTCTGGAAACAGACTACACTTTCAACAGCCCGAGTATGGCAGCAAGCAT
>OHGZ01001118.1_pt1 | contig 14168 bp, 5 predicted proteins | sample 1567851 | NCBI WGS metagenome assembly OHGZ01 (sample SAMEA3879563, study PRJEB24766) | human gut metagenome | biome: human-associated habitat; feature: feces | place: USA | collected 1985/1987 | reverse complement strand
GCGCATCCGTCATCTTTTTCAAAGCGGAGAACTGGAGCGCGAGGCGACTGTTTCCGAAATGGTTCGTCCGCTCATCTGGAAAGAGATCATATTTATATTATATAGTATATTTTATTCCATCCTTGTTTTTGGTTTGGCGGAGCAGTTTCGAAGCGGTTGCCCTGTCCGATTTCGCCGTCGGTCTGAAGTGCGAATCTGTTCTTAAAATGCGTATTTTGCAAGACTTTTTTATGCATTTAGAGCGTAATTGCTGATGATTTTTTTGCGAAAAATTAATTAGGATAAAATCTTTTTATTATTTTTGCGACAGAGAGAATCCTCTTTCCTCGTCAAATCGCGAGGGGGGGGGATTTTTCCTTAGCACCGTTCTCGTGCCAAGTCGATAAAATCCCGAAACTCGAATAAGTAATTTTTTCCGGAATCCGCTGAGGGTTCCGAATGTAAAATGGTAAAACCCATTCAAAGATGGCGTCGAGTTCGGTGCATTCCATTCGCAAAACCAAGCCGGGAAGCCGGTTCATTAAATCTCATCCTATGAAAAAACTGTACCCATTCTTTCTGATCATGCTTTGCATGGCAGGAGCCGTCGCGCTGAGTTCATGCTCGGACGACGACTCGTCCTCATCCGGCGACCCCGATATGCCGGAAAGCGGGAATGCACTGATCTGCAACGGTGTCGTGCGGGAAATCAAATCCGCCGTCTACTCGGTCGAGACACCCGGAAACGGTGAAAAGGCAGATGCTTCGGAAGCAGCCTCTGTCTATACGATCTATCTTTCGCCGACGGCAGGGCTTGTGGATGTGGATGGCATGCTGATCGCCGACGATGCCGTGAAGATTACCGTCAAACAACCTTCCGGAGCCGTCGATTTTGCGGTTGCCGGCAACGGAATCGCCTATGGGGAGATCGACGTAAACTCCTCGAACGTCGGAGAAGCTTCGAAAGCAGTTCTCTCGGTCGAATTCCTCTCGGCCCGCGTCGCTCGTATTTCCGCCGAAATCGAAACCGGCGGAAAAACGCTGACGGTCGCCTATTACGGACTGTGCAAGAATTCCGACGCTTCGGAGGAGGGAGATGACGCAGACAAGGTGTTGCTGGATAAAGTTCCGCTGTCGTGGTACCTCGGCCCGGTCAAGAGCGTGGAGTCGCACAACTATTATATGGCCTTCACGGATGCCGAGCATACCGTATCCAAAGGGCGGGTGACGCTCAAAGAGGCGGGTTACCTTTTCGTGGCCGACCTCTATGCGGTTCCGGGCGAAGATGCCTACACGCTTCCCGAGGGCGAATATATGGCCAGCCAGCTCAACGAGGACCACACGTTCACGTCCCAATATACCGGTGTTCAGTATATCGACGCCGAAGGCAATAAGACCCAGTTGTCGCTGGTTTCGGGAGAGCCGTTGAAAGTCTCCCGCGAGGGTGACGTCTGGAGCGTTTCGCTCCGTTTCGTCGATACGGACGGTTCCGAAAAGAGCATCGTCTATGAGGGACAGCTCCAGATCGTCGATCAGCCGGAGGACGGCGGCTTCTACCTGCCGCAGATCGGACGCGACGTGGAAGTGGTCGGATTCAGCGCCACCGCGACCTATTACGGCAACATGCTCGAAGCAGGTACCGGCATGATGCAGATCAACATTTACGACGAAACCTACGACACGGAGAAGGGGCAGGGCGGTCTCGCCGCTGCGCTCGTCGTATTCAACGACCTGTTCGGCAATCCGAAGGAAGCCGTGATCAAGCCCCACGAATATCTGGCCAACACCTCGTTCCAATGGGGGTCGTGGATGCCCGCCGTGGAAATTCCGATGGAGGGACTGGTATTCCCGCTCGGCACTTATGTCCAGTTGGACGACGGAACCTCTTTCGGACAATTTTCCTACGGAAAGGAGGGCATCATCAAGATCGAGGCCGCCGGTACGGCCCAAGGCGAAGACGGCAAAATAGAACCGGTATACAAGATCGAGTTCAACCTCACCTCGAAGGACGGCTTTACGCTCAAGGGCTCGTACACCGGAGTCATTCCGATCACCGACGCATCCGACGACAAGTCCGATGACGACGGCACCTCGACGCTCGAGCGCGACTACGACATGGATCTGTCGAAGATCAAAAAGGCGCATTACTATACTTCGGATCAGGTCTATATCCAAGGCATCGGCTACAAACCGATCAGTTCCTACGGATGCGGTCTGCAATTCATCAATATCGGTATCGAATGGGTAGGAGACCATCTCGAAGACTTCGTGGATCGCGAGCCGGGCGGCGACATCGTCCGTCTGGAACTCGCCACCGAGCCGGGCAAGGAGAACGAGATCACTCCGGGAACCTACGAGGTGACCGAACAGCGCTGGCCGGAATTCATCAAGCCCGGAGTCATGATGCGCGGCATCATGCTGAACGGCGCCCTGAGCGGCAGCCGGTGGATGCATCAGTCCTACTCGATGTGGGGAGACGACGACAAGATCTTCGAATACATGGACGGACACGCCCTGCTCTACGACGGTCAGGTTACGATCACCAAGGTCGAGGGCGAAGGCAAGGAGAACTGGTATCGGTTCGAGGTTGACGGCATCTGCGTGCGCAAGCATCATGTGCGCGGAACGTGGGAAGGCCCTGTCGTAAGCCAAACGGGGCGTGCTGCGGCAGAGAAGGATCATCTCGAACCGCCCAGACTGCTTCGCCGCCTGCCGGCTCCGTCGGTTCCGATGAGCCGTCTGGCCGAAGAACTGCCGGGCATCATGTTCCGCAAGGCCGGAATGACCGAATGACAACAGAAAAACCGGATAGCGCGGGGTTTCCCCGAACCCCGCGCTATTAAAAACAATCGTTATGAAAAACTCGACCCATTACAGACTGCGCGCGCTGGCGTGCGCGTTGCTCGCATCGGCAGCCATGCTGGGTGCATGCGATGACGACGATCCCAACGACGATCCCGACCCCGGGAAGAAGCCTCCCGTAACTCTGACCGATCAAATCCAGTACGACGGAGGCGATCTCGTCGGCATCAAGTCGGCGATCTATGTCGCTGAAGAAGACGGCAGCCACACCTTTTATCTCTCGCCGACCGAGGGGCTGATCAATGCCGAGCAGATGAAACAGGCCGACGATTATCTGCGCGTGATGGTGGAGAGCCCCAAGGGCACCGTGAACACGGCCTCCGATCCGTTCGAAATCGAATACAAGGATATTTCGGTGAAAAAGACGACGATGAACGACGTCGCGAGCGTAGAGCTCTCCGCAGATCTGGTGACGAAGACCCGGCTCAATCTCTATACCTATGTCGAATTGAAGAGCGGCAAGACGCTGATCGCCCGTTACCAGAATACCTGTACGGAAGAGCGTGACGTCGAACTGACGAACCAATACGAGATCGACAATCGGATCGCCGCCGTCGGAAGCGTCGTCGAGTGGCGCAATGTCCGCGAAGGCAACCGCCGCTTCTGCCTCTACGAGCAAGAGGGTCTGACCGCTCCCGAGGAGGGGGCTGCGGGCGTGGAGATTCTGCTCGCCGAGGAGCTGTTCGGAACGGCGGAAATCGACCTCGCGACGGCCGATCCCGCGAAGGTGCAGATTCGCTGCGGCGAATTCACAACGGGCGCCGGGACGACCGGAACGCTGACGGCGAAGTACCTGACGGACAAATTCGACACGATTGAAGGGCTCGTCGTCGCGCTCGACGCTTCGAAAGACGGGAAACGCCTGCGTGCCGCCTACGAAGGCACGTTCGCCGGAGGCTATGCGGCCACCAATACGATCAAGGTGACGGAGCCGGCATCCGGCGGCGAGGCTGCGGCCGCAGCCGAGGCCCCGATCGCCGCGCTCTTCTCGCAGGAGCCGCAGGTCGGCAGCTACGTATTCGTTTTGGGCGATGCCGAAACGGCCGCAGCCCCGGCCGATCTCGCCAAAGGTCATTGGGCTGCGTATGTGCGGGTGCTGGCGGCCAAGTTCGACGGCGTGATCGACGTTGCGGCGCAGACCTCCGATTACTGGTTCCGGCTCTACGACCACAAGACCTATCAGACCTACTACGGCGAGGATGCGGGACTGACCGGTACGATCGAGACCCATCCCAATCCCGCTGGCGGCAAGGAGATTTATCTGCGGGTAAATCTGACGCTGAAAAACGGCATCGGGGTCGAAGCCGAATACTACGGTGTGCCGACGGCTGCGACGGCCGACGCAATGGATGAAGAAACATTGAAGCCCGTCAAACCGTTCGAGCCCTATATCAAATTCCTGGACAAGGATAACAAGGACATGCTGTATTGGCCCGTTACGGCGATGGAGGTGCGGCACGACCCGGCTTATCGGGATAGTTATACCGGCGAGAAGGTATCGGGATATTGCTTCTATTTCCGGAATGCTTTCACCGAGAGTATCGATGCGGATAATACTACTCCGATGTTTTTCCTGCCGGACAGCTACCTCGACCATGAAGGAGAGATCGACCTGCATGCGGAAGGCACGAATTGCAAATGGAACCTCAGGTTCCAGTATATGTATCTGTCCTCATATAACGGGTACGGATATTCCGACAAGGATAAGTACTGCATGCGGTGTCCCGAGAAGGCGGCAGTGACCGTCAAGCAGGAGAACAAGGAGTGGATCTTCAAATTCTCGATGGTCGATTGGGGAGTATTCAGTACATGGAACCCTGATCCGACCGGAACCGGAAACACCTTGATCATCGAATTCCGGGGCAAGGCTGCCAAGTATTCGGGCTCGAAGCCGAACGACCTTGCAGACGATTTCTACAAATAGGCTGCGATCCGGCCGGTTCGGTGACCGGACAGGCGGATGACAGCCTCCCCCCCCCCCCCTCCGGGCTTCCGGAAGGGGAGGGGATATGTTTCGGCTCCGGGCCGGAACACGAAGACGGCAAATTTTCTATAATCAATTTTTTTACCAGCGTTAAAATGGCGCATTTATGACCAAAAAAATCTTTCTATCATGGATGGCTGTTCTCGGCCTGCTCCTGTCCGCCCATGCGCAGGAACGGGAAATTACGGGTTCGGTCAAAGATCATGCGGGGGCCGGCATCGTCGGCGCCACCATTCTGGTCGAAGGCACTACGAAGGGTACGACCTCCGGTGCGGACGGCGTTTTTTCGATCGAGGCCGCACCGGACAATGTGCTGGTCGTGTCGTTCATGGGTTATCAGTCCCACACGATCAAGGTGGGGACGCAAACCCGGATCGACGTCGTGCTGAAAGAGAACACACAGGCTATCGACGACGTGATCGTCGTAGCGTTCGGTACGGCAAAAAAGGAGGCTTTCACCGGTTCGGCGACCGTCATCAAATCGGACGACATCGCCAAGTCGCAGCAGTCGAACGTAGCGCAGGCTCTGGCCGGAAAGGTCGCGGGCGTGCAGCTGACCAACACCTCGGGACAGCCGGGAGAGAGTCCGAAAATCCGCATCCGCGGCTTCAGCTCGCTCAACGCCGGCAACGATCCGCTCTGGATCGTGGACGGCATGCCCTACTCGGGTGACCTGAACAACCTCAATCCGAGCGACATCGAGTCGATGACCGTGCTGAAGGACGCCGCCTCGAACTCGCTGTACGGCGCCCGCGGCGCCAACGGCGTGGTGATGATCACCACCAAAAAGGCCAAGTCGCAGGAGGCTCACGTGACAATCGACGCCAAGTGGGGCGTCAATTCGCGCGCCGTCCAGGATTATGCGTACATCACCAACCCGGCACAATTCTACGAACTGCATTACAGTGCGCTGAAAAACTACTATGTCAATTCGGGAATGAGTATCGGCGAGGCCCATTTGCGCGCCAATACGAATTTGACGGCCAATGCGAATGACGGAGGTCTGGGCTATATGGTCTATACGGTTCCTTCCGGGCAGGAGTTCATCGGCATCAACGGTAAGGTCAATCCCGCTGCGACTCTCGGCCGCCGTCTCGTCTATGAGGGCAAGGAGTACTACATCCGTCCCGACGACTGGACCGATGCGGCTTTCCGCTCGTCCCTGCGTCAGGAGTACAACGCTTCGATCTCCGGCCAGACCGGGAACGCCTCGATCTACGGATCGTTCGGCTATTTGAACAACGAAGGTATCGCCTACAACTCGGACATGGATCGTTATACGGCCCGTCTGCGCGTGGACTATCAGGCCAAGAAGTGGCTCAAGTTCGGCGCCAATGCCAACTACACGCATTTCCGCTACAACCAGATCGACGACAGCGGCGCCGGTAACTCGTCGGGCAACGTTTTCGCTTATACGACGGCCGTCGGTCCGATCTATCCGCTCTACATCCGCGACGGCGAGGGTAATGTCATGTACAACGAGGACGGCATCAAGCTCTACGACTACGGCAACGGCGACAATGCCGGTATGGAGCGTTCGCTCTTCCCCAACAGCAACGCCCTCTCGGATTCGCGTCTCAACAAGCAGGAGGCCGAAGGCAACGCCTTCAACGGCACGGCCTACTTCGACGTTACGTTCCTCAAGGACTTCAAGTTCACGTTCAACGCCGGCGTTTCGCTCGACGAAACCCGCTCCACCTCGGTTACGAATCCCTGGTTCGGACAGTTCGCCAGCGAAAAGGGATCGGTTTCGAAAGGCCATCAGCGGAATTTCGACCTCAACCTGCAGCAGATTCTCAACTACACCAAGCAGATCGGCCACCATAACCTCAATGTGATGCTGGGTCACGAGTCCTACCAGAACCGCATTTACTTGTTGTCGGCTTCCAAAAGCAACATGCTGACGCAGGACAACGACGAACTGGCCGGGGCGATCATCGACAAACAGGGAGCCGGCTCCTACCGGAGGGAGTACAACAACGAGGGCTATTTCGCCCGCGTCATGTACGACTACGAGAACAAGTACTTCTTCTCGGCCTCCTACCGCCGCGACGCCTCGTCGCGCTTCCACACCGACCACCGCTGGGGCAACTTCTGGTCGCTGGGCGGCGCGTGGATCATTTCGAAGGAAAATTTCATGGAGAGCACCTACGAATGGCTCGACAACCTCAAGCTGAAGGCCTCGATCGGCTCGCAGGGCAACGACAACATCGGTAATTTCCGCTACACGAACACCTACACGATCGAAAACGCCAACGGAAAGGTCTCGACCGTCTTCAACGCCAAAGGATCCGAGAACATCACCTGGGAGACCAACTCCAACTTCAACGCCGGTGTGGAGTTCAGCTTCCTGCGCGGTACGGTTTCCGGAGGCGTCGAATATTTCCTCCGCAAGACGACCGACATGCTGCTGTCGTTCCCGGTCGCTCCGTCGCTGGGCTATTCGTCCTACTACGCCAACGTGGGCGACATGCGCAACAGCGGCGTCGAAATCGAGCTGAACTTTACGCCGATCCGGCGGGAGCATGTCCAGTGGGACATCAACCTCAACATGACGCACCTGCGCAACAAGATCACCATGCTGCCGCCCGAACGGCGGACCAAGCAGGTCGATGGCTACTCCGGTTATGTGAGCGGCTCCACTTTCTTCGGAGAAGGGCTGCCGATGTACACTTTCTACATGAGGAAATATGCCGGTGTTTCGGACGAGGGCCTTTCGATGTGGTACATGGACGAAACCGACGACAAGGGTAACCCGACGGGCAAGCGCGTCACGACGACCGAATATGCCAAGGCGTCGGACTATCTCTGCGGCGACCCGATTCCCGATCTCTACGGCGGTTTCGGCACGAGCGTCAATTTCCGGGGCTTCGACTTGAGCGTGGCCTTCACCTACCAGATCGGCGGTCTGGCCTACGACTCGGGCTATGCGGCGGCCATGTACTCGCCGGCCAACAAGACGACGGGTATGAACTGGCACAAGGACATCCTCAAGGCATGGTCGGCGGACAATGCGTCGTCGGACATCCCGCGTTTGCAGTATGAAGATAAGGATCAAAACGGTATGTCTGATCGCTTCCTTATGGACGCCAGCTACCTGAACCTGCAGAACATCAACTTCGGCTACACGCTGCCGTCGAATTTCACCAAGAAGGTCGGAATCGAGAAGGTGCGCGTCTACCTTGCCTGCGAGAATGTCTGGTACTGGTCCAAACGTCAGGGATTCGATCCCCGCTACTCCTACACGGGATCCACTTCCCAGGCCGCCTACTCGCCGGTACGCACGATTTCGGGCGGTATCAATATCCAATTCTAACGCTTTTCCGCATATGAAAAACATTCTCAAAATATCGGCCGCGGCGGCAACCATGACCCTCGCGCTGAGCGGCTGTATCAAGGATGCCACGCCCACGCAGATCGCCACCGAGGACCAGGTGACGCTCGAGACGCTCGTCCGCGGCATCCCGGCGGCCCTCGTCATGTATAACTCGACCGGCTATGCGCAGGACGGCGCCGCATGGGACTTCTCGCTGCCGGCCATCCACCTGGCCACGGAGTCCATGACGGGCGATCTGGTCGTTACGGGCAACATCGGCTACGACTGGTTCACGCAGTGGGGAACCAACGTATCGCTCGGTTCGGATTACGCCGTGGGCGCGCTCACGTGGGACAACTACTACACGTGGATCATGATGGCCAACAACGTCATCAAGCAGATCGACGCCTCGGACTTCTCCTCGCTCGACGCCACGCAGCGCTCCTACCTGGGCTTCGCCTACACCTACCGGGCCATGTTCTACCTCGATCTGGTGCGTCTGTACGAATTCAAGGAGAACACGGTGACCGAAGCGCCCGAACTGCTGGGGCTGGGCGTGCCCGTCGTACTGCCCGAGACCACCGAGGCCGAGGCCAAGAACAACCCCCGCGCCAAGGTCGATGACATCTACGACAAGGTGATCTTCCCCGACCTGGACAAGGCCGAAGAACTGTTGAGCGGCTTTACGGCCCCCGACAAGTACACGATCAGCCTGGCGCTGGTTTACGGACTGAAGGCCCGGGCCTGGCTCGAGCGGGGCACGGCGAAGGAGGACAATGCCGCTTATGCGCAGGCGGCCGAGTACGCCCGGCAGGCCATCACCGCCAGCGGCTGCACGCCCCTGACGCAGGAGCAGTGGGAAGACCCCACGAACGGCTTCAACAGCGCCACGTCGAACAATGCCTGGATCTGGGGCCTTGCGCTTCCGAGCGAGAGCGTTGCCAACCTGTTCTGCTTCACGGCGCACATGAGTACGGAGAATGCGTGGAGCGCCTACGGAAACGACGCCTGCCGCTGCATCAACAGCAACCTCTACAACAGTATCGACCTGCGCGACTTCCGCCGCCATTCGTGGCTCGATCCCGACCGCAAAGACCCGGAGAAGGAGTCCTACGACTACAAAAGCTGCCGCAAAGAGGGCAAGGAATACTTCAATGAACTGCCCGATTACGCGAACATCAAGTTCCGTCCGGCGCAGGGCGCCTATGAGGATTTCAAGGTCGGCGGAGCCGCAGACCATCCCTACATGCGCGTCGAGGAGATGTACTTCATCGAGGCCGAGGCCAAGGCGCATGAAAATCTTGGCGAAGGAATTCGGCTGCTCAATGAGTTCATGAACAATTACCGCATTGTGGGCGGAGGTTACGACTGTACGAACATGTCGTCGTCGGTTGAAAATTTCACCAACGAGCTGATGCTTCAGAAGCGCATCGAGTTCTGGGGCGAAGGCATCGTCATGTTCGACATGAAGCGGCTCGACATGTCCACCCGACGGGGCTATGTGGGAACCAACTCTCCTGCCTCGTACCGGCTGAATACGGAAGGCCGTGCACCCTACTGGAACTTCGTGATCTCGCGCGGTGAGACGCAGAACAACCCCGTCATCGCCACGCAGAACAATCCCGATCCTTCGCAAACGGTCAAGCCGTGGAACGGGTGATGACCATCTGCGATCAAGCTGTCAAATCTAAAAGCAAATTACCGTGAAGACATTCAAGCATATATTACCGTTCCTGCTGGCACTTCTTGTCCTTGCCGGCTGCGAGGACGACGTGAACTATACGCAGGGAACCGCGGAGAATCCCGATTGCTACGGTGTCTACTTCCCGAAGAAGCAGGCTACCCGGACCGATCTGGAGTTCGAACCGGGAACCCAGACCGAAGTGACCTATACGGTCAAACGGCGCAACACCGTGGATCCGATCGTCGTTCCGGTCGTCGTGAAGTCCAACGTCGAGGATATTTTCGTCGTCGAGCCGATCGCATTCGATGCCGGAGAGGACGAGACGACCTTTACGATCAGTTTCCCCAAGGCCCAAATGGGCACGACCTACACCTGCGATATCAACATCGAAGATCCGCGCTACGCTTCGATCTACGGTGCCGATAAGGTGAACCTTTCGATATCGCTCGTGCTGGCCAAATGGGAATTGGTCACCGACGAAAAGACCGGTGAGACCAAAGGCCGCTACCGCGACGACATTCTGGGCAACTTCGCGTCGATAGACAACCCCAATGCTAATCCGAACCCCGAAATCGAACTCGAAATCTACGAGCGTTCGGACAAGAAGGGCTATTACCGCATGAAAGCCTACACTCCGGAGCTGATGAACATCTTCGCCGGAGGACAGGTAAACCACGAGAACCGCAACGTCTGGACCTATGTCGATGCCTCGGATCCGAACAAGGTCTATTATCCCTACCAATCGACCGGTCTGACCCTCTTTGCCGATATGGGCGAGTGGTACATCGCATCGCAGACACCGGAAAATTTCGCCATGGACGAATCGGCCGGACAATATGGCACGCTCAAGAACGGCGTGATTACCTTCCCGGCGCAGGGTATCGTGCTCGAACCGAGCGAAGGTGAATATGCCGGAAAATTCTTCTATGCCAACGCAAACGGCCTGCAGCGGATCATGCTTCCCGGAGCCAGGGTCTACGACTACTCGGTGGCCCTCACCAAAAGCGAACCCGCAGACGGTGTCGTCGAAATCGGCGCCACCCTCTCCGAGGACACCCGGGAGTTCCGCTATGCGATCTTCACGGGCAATTTGAGCGACGGCGAGGCGAGTCTCAAGGCACAGGAGATGGCCGACGGCAAGATCGCCGCGGAACTCATCAAGACGATCACCGCTTCGGGGACGATTTCCGTTCAGGATCTGGAAGGCGGCACCGGCAAGTACACGCTTGTAGGCTGCATCTACGGTTCGGACGAAGAGGCGAATCCGGAGGGCGGCGAAACGGCGTCGCAGAATCTGAAAATGCAGGGCTACGCCTCCATTTCGTTCGGATATATCGCCAAGGGCGACGAGGACAAGGTTTCCGTCATTCTCAACATCGGGCTCGAAGCCACGAACGAATTCGCGGGACAAGGCATTACGACGGACAATGCGGCGAAATTCTGGGCCTATGGCGAGGGGATTGAATCTGTCAAACACGGAGTCTTCAAGACAAAAGACATCCAAGGATTGGACATGACGGCTTTCCTCAAAGAGGAGGGCAAGGATTTCACCAAAGAGCAGCTCGACGCCATCAACGGCGGACATTACAGCGTCATGCTCACGGGGCTGAACGGCGACACGGAGTACACGTTCGCCGGACTGGCTTACAACGGATATGCCAGCAAACTCTTCACGGCATCCATCAAGACCACCGGTGTATACAACCCGGGATTGGAGAGCGAGTTCCTCTACTCGGACTTCCTGCCGCAGGACGAGCAGCCCTCGAAGGAGTACCTGATTTCGACCGAATGGAACTATTATGCCATCAACGTCATGGACGAGAAGCAGATGCGCCGGAAGATCGGCACGGTGACCATCGAAGACGATCCGGCGGACGACAGTTCGGCCGATCTGCTGACCATCACGGGACTCCCCGGGGTCGAGTTTGACGAAGGCGGTCGGATTCCGGCGGTCTACGTTCCCTCCACTGCTCCGCTCGCAGGCATAACCGGCGCTATCTCCCCGCTTCTTTCGCAAACGCCGATCGGTGTCATCAACGGAGAGGACATCCTCGCCGGCTGCGTCTCGGAGGAGAACCCCGAAGCCCTCTATGCGGTCAATTATCCGTTCATCGGAGGCGCCGTGGCCGACGGTTACATCTATTTCGTGCCCACCCCGAACTATGTCGAGCAGGGGGCCACGTTCCGTTATCTGTATACGTTGAGTACGACGACCCCCTATTCGATCCTTACGGACATGTTGCTCGTCGATCCCGCCAAGGATATGGGCGGCATTCCCGAACTGGCCGCAGAGCGGATCGCAGAATTGCGCCGGATGGCCGCAGAGCTCCGGCAGCCGCGGAATTGCGTCGAACGGCCCAATTCTCCGTTTCCGCAGGACGCGGCTCCGAAAACCGTGCCGACCGACTGTGCGAAAGGATTCCTGCCCGCATCGGCTCCTGAAGCGAAAGTCGTAAGGGCTACGGTCGGATTCAGCGACGCTGTGCAGCGTGCGAACGGTTCGGGATCGGAACTCCGCTTCCGGAAAACGGCCGCTGCCGAAATCACGCTCAAGTAATATCGGATCGGGAGAGGCCGGTCGTCCGGCAAGTGTCGGCCTCTCCCTTTTTTCCAAGCCAAAAACAACCTGCCGGACTCAAAAATCAGCATGATATATGCATAACAAAACGAAACTCCTGATTTTCGCCTCCCTGCTGCTGGCCGCCTGCTCGACGGATCCCATGCAGGAAATACCGAACCGCGGGGATTCCGCTCCCGAAATCGAGACTTCGGACAAAATCTGCAATACGTCGGACGACGCCGTGGCCGGTTCGCTCATCGTAAAATTTGGCGAAGAAGCCATTCCCAGTCTCGAACAGAATGCGTTGAATGCGGCCAAGACCCGTTCGGCGCTGACCCGTTCGGGCATCGAATCCGTCGATGACATCCTGAACGACCTGCACGTCACCTCGCTGGAGCGCGTCTTCCCCGAAGCCGGCGAACACGAGGCCCGCACCCGTGCGGCAGGGCTTCACAGATGGTATGTGCTCGGGTTCGCATCGGAAGAGGATCTCGACAAGGCGGCCGAGAGACTCGCAGATGTCGCCGAAATCTCGAAAGTACAGTTCCGCACCCGTCTCTACCGGGCTTCCGACTGCAAAACCTATCCGTTTCAAGCAACGGCGAACGGCCAGACCCGCGCTTTGGTTACAGCGGATTTCAACGACCCGAATCTTTTCTGGCAGTGGCATTACATCAACAATGCCGACCAGGCCGTCGCCACGACATCGGTGGCCGGAGCCGACATCCATGTGGCCGACGCATGGAAGCTCACGGCAGGCAATCCCGAAGTCATCGTCGCCATCGTGGACGAAGGGGTGAAATACACTCATCCGGATCTGGCGGCCAACATGTGGATCAATCCGAACCCTTCGCCCGAATACAAGAACCAGGACATTCACGGATGGAACTTCGCTGCCGACGGTCCCGTTTCATGGGACCGGAAGGGCGATTCGGGCCACGGAACGCACGTTGCGGGCACGGTAGCCGCCGTCAATAACAACGGCATCGGCGTCTGCGGCATCGCGGGGGGCGACGGAACGCCCGGAAGCGGTGTGCGGCTGATGAGTTGCCAGATTTTCGACGAACCGGGACGCGATGCCGCGACGATCGAGGAGATCATGGTCTGGACGGCCGACCATGGGGCCGTCATCAGCCAGAACAGCTGGACTTATGTCCCCGGTCTTCCGGACTTGTCGCAGTCGGGCAAAGCAGCCATTGACTATTTTATCAAGTATGCCGGGTGCGATGAGAACGGCAATCAGACAGGTCCCATGAAAGGCGGCATCGTCATTTTTGCCGCGGGCAACGACGGCATTTCCGACCCGGTGTTCCCGGGAGCCTATGAGAAAGTGGTGGCCGTAGCGTCGCTGGGCATCGACGGCCGTAAGGTCGCCGGGTCCAACTACGGTTCGTGGATCGATCTCGCGGCTTTGGGCGGCCATGCTACCGGCGACGAACGATTCCGCGTTTTCAGCACCACGACGAACGGCGGTTACGGTTACTCCGCAGGAACCTCGATGGCCGCGCCACAGGTTTCGGGCATTGCGGCCCTGGCTGTCGCCGCATTCGGCGTGCAAGGACCGGGGTTCACCAGCGATAAATTGCGGGAAATGCTTGTGGGTTCGGGGCGAAAGCAGTTTACGGAAACGATCAACCCCGAGTATGCCGGAATGCTCGGTAACGGACTGGTCGATGCCGAATACGTTCTTTTCCATGATACCCGGCCGGATCCGATTGACGAACGTACGATTGCGGTTTCGGGATACCGCACCCATGTGAAACTGTCGTGGCGTGTTCCGCGA
>OHGZ01001085.1_pt1 | contig 14637 bp, 20 predicted proteins | sample 1567851 | NCBI WGS metagenome assembly OHGZ01 (sample SAMEA3879563, study PRJEB24766) | human gut metagenome | biome: human-associated habitat; feature: feces | place: USA | collected 1985/1987 | reverse complement strand
CGGCGTTGATTTGATGTACTGCGACATTGGCATGGTACAGACGGTGTGCAGAAGGTTAGGTAAAATATCTGCGCCACGCCTGATAATTACCGATGAATGTCACCACTGCCTGTCTGCCAGTTACCGCAAAATTTATGCTTATTATCCATCGGCGACGCTTTTGGGTTTTACAGCTACACCGGCACGGATGAATGAAGGCGGGCTTGGCGCAGTGTTTGATGACCTGATTATGTCGGTGTCTACAAGTTGGCTGATAGAAAACCATTATTTATCGCCGTATAAATATTACGGCGTGGAATTGGCTGATACCAGTAAGCTGCACACTAAAAACGGCGACTATGATAAGCGGGAAGTTGAGGAGCTTATGAATAAGTCGGCAATTTTTGGCAGTGCGGTAGAAAACTGGCTGAAACTGGCAAATGGAAAGAAAACCATCGTATATTGCAGCAGCATTGCAACAAGTCAGGCTACGGCAGAGGCTTTCTGTGAAGCCGGCATCAGTGCGGCACACCTTGATGGCACAACGTCGCAGGCAATCCGCGAAGCTACGGTGCAGGCGTTCAGAAACGGCGAAATTACCGTGCTGTGCAATGTAGATTTATTCGGAGAAGGATTTGATGTGCCGGACTGCGAAGCCGTGGTACTTCTGCGGCCAACTAAAAGCCTGACGCTGCACATTCAACAATCTATGCGCAGCATGCGGTATAAAGAAGGTAAGACGGCACTGATACTTGACCATGTTGGCAACTTTACCCGGCACGGCTTACCGGATGATGAGCGGGAGTGGACGCTGGAAGCAAAGCCTAAAAAGGATAAAGCAGAAATTAAAGTTAAGCAGTGCCCGGTGTGCTTTGCAGTTGTAAAAAATACAGCAAAGGAGTGCCCGTTTTGCGGATATGAATTTAAGCCGCAGGAACGTGCGGAGCGGGAGGTTATCGACGATGTTATTTTGCAGGAAATATCCCGCAGGCCATACGATGATTACAAAAAATGCAAAACGTTTTTTGAACTGGATATTTTTCGCCGGGCCAAAAAATATAAATTTGCCTGGTCGCTACATAAAGCTGTGGAACTGAAAATACAGATACCAGATAAGTATAAATGGATGGCGTACAGAATGGGGCTGATAGCATGAACGAAATGGACCTGATGCACAGCGTAATGTTGGAAGCGTCGAAGGCCGGGAACATGATATTCCGGGCCAATGTTGGCAAAGTGCGTATGACAGATGGCCGTTGGTTTGATACGGGCCTACCGAAAGGTCACAGCGATTTGTACGGTTTCCGCCCGGATGGCAGGGTGTTTTACATTGAAACCAAAATGCACCCGCGTGTGCCGACGCCGGAACAGGTGCGTTTTTTGCAGGCCGTAATAAAACGCGGCGGTATCGGCGGTGTGGCTTACAGCGTTGATGAAGCTATGGAAATTATAGCGTGGCTGCCGGAAACGCAGAAACGTGTTAAGGAGGCGCTTGATAAATGGGCTTTGAAGATTTCGGCGAAGTGATTACCGACCCATACCGGGAACTGCACCCGGAAGACAGTGAAAAATGGCTTCGGCTGCTGGCTGTAGCAAGCAACATCGACAGTGAGTTTTATGCGGTACTGCTTTATCTGCGTGAAACCGGCACAATATTGCGTCCGCATCCAAAATTCCGTTGGAAACTGGTGCCGGTTGTTGGGCCTAACGGGTGGCAAAGTTACGATGAGTACCAGCGTGAGGCTGTGCATTTAAAGCTGTGGCAGGATAAATTGGTTGATATTTTGGCGGTGTTGGCGCGGTAGACGATTGGTATTTTGGTTTTCCGAACTATTGTGAGCGTTGTGGTCAGAAGTTGGGGTGGTAAGAATGACCGAACCTGTTAGCCGCTGTTGCAAGAACTGTGAAACACGCAGCGTGAATTGTCATACTACTTGCGAAAAGTATCTTGCATATCGCAAAATGCGGAATAAAATAAACGCAGCACGTCAAAAAGAAAAGATAAAAGACACATTGGAAATGCAGCGATTGCAAAAAGCTAAAGATGTTATGCTTGCTAAAAAACAAAGAGGAATGAGGTGATAACAATGTTGATTAACTGCTTAAAGTGTTATCGCATTCATAAATGTGGTGATAATAAATACTATTGCCCATTTTTAGGTGTTAATCCCTGCATCCGCGGCGAGCATTATATATTCTGCCCGCTAAAACCTAAAAATAAACCAGTTCGGCCGCCAGAACAACAATTGAAAATACCGGAATATGTTCCGGTACAGCGCAGACGTGGAAGTCACGGCGTGGGCGCCAATGTTGACTGGGCAAAATATCATAATGAGATTTTTAGCAGGCTTAATAATGATGAGCCGCTGGCAGTTATTGCAAAAAGCTTGGGCCTGCCGCAAGGTACATTAAATTATTATGTTAACCGCTACCGTTAAAGGAGTGATATATTGACTAAGGACGAGTTAAAGAAAAAACTTCGCAGTGCTTTTGCTATACAGAAACAGATTGAAGCTGAATATGTAGAGCTGCAAAACCTGCGCGATAACGCAAGCCGCATAACACCGGCGTACAGTTTGGCGCCGGGTGGTAGCGGTACCGGGCAGCGAATTGAAAATGCCATGGCAAAAATTGTAGATGCAGAAAATTTAATTCAGTCTGAAATGGAAATTTTGATGGTAGCGCTTGGCGAAATTCGGCAACTTATTTCGTCGGTTGATGACCCGGTGTTAAGGCTTATTCTCCATAAACGCTACTTGTGCTACCAAAAATGGGAGCAGATTGCAGCGGACTTGAATTATGATGTACGTTGGATTCATATTTTGCATTCACGTTCTTTAAACAAAATTATGGAAACATCTATTTAAAGAGATTTCTATATACGAATGTGATATACTATATTTACAAATAATAAAGGGGAGACCGTGTTTGAAAGAAGAATTAATATCAAAGATTGAGAAATTCTCAGAAATATATAATTTGTTTGAAAGACAGTGGCTTGGATATTTAGATAAACAAAATATTAAAAGAGTAAATTTTAAAAGGATTCGTGTAAAAGATTTAGATTTAAGATCACCATCTGGAGTAGAACTGTTGGATTATATTAGTCATTACAGAAGATATATTGCACGAATAAATCCTTCTTCTGTAAGTATACTTTTAGAGGTAGAAAATATAAAAAGAACCAGAGTGAAAGAGGCTTTGTCAATAAATCAAAAAATTTCGAAATATATTAAAATAGAAAAAATGGCAAAAGATAAAAATGTAGCATTCTATGTGTTGCGTTGTTTAAATGATATTTTTGGAGCGAGGATAATAATTGAAGTAATAGAAGACTTTGATAAAATGGTTAAGGAATTAGCCATTCGATTTCCTGATTTAAGAATTGTTAATGCTTCAAAAAATACAGGTTATAAAGCAATACATATATACACAAAACCACAGAGTGGTAGTTTGCCCTGGGAGCTACAAATTTGGCAATCATGTGATGAGGGAAACAATACAGAATTACACACTATATATAAGCGCGATTATATTGAACAAATTAAGGTTATGCAGGAGGTGATTGACTGATGTTTGTACATAATATATTTTTAGGTAATTCATATAAATTAGGAAAAAGAGTGGTGTTTGATGTTGTTTACCCAAGTACTACAAACGAAAATATGGAAAAGCAGCAAAAAAAACTAATTAGTTTTTCAAAAAAAATGTACGATAAACTTGGGAACGATGCAGCGGTTACAGTGCATTCGTTGACAACTGATTCTAAAGAATGGAAGTCTGTGGTAAAAAAAGATTCTTTTTTTGATGATACATATTTAGTTAACAATTTTGATGAATTCGTCAATATTTTAAATTCAAACAAAATTTTAACAGATTTTGATGTTAAGTTGTTAATTTATTTGTTAATGTCTAAGAGCATTACAGCTTTAATAAATAGAGAAGATATATATAACAAAATTTTAATAGCATATAGAGAGAAATTTAAAAAGAATTTGTATGATGAGACAACAGAAGAAAAAGAAGTTCCAAAAGATGATGAATTAGAAGCTATTGCAAATGTAATTATTGATAAACTACTTTCGGCAGAAGAAGGTTTTGAGAAGCTTAAATTTATTATAGAAGAACTTCATAAAATAATTAAAATGCCGTTAGTATTTTAAAACAAAATACTTCATGGTAATTCACACTCTTGACATGCTATAATGTATAATAGCAGAAGCGATGATAAAGAATAAATCAGGCATTAGATTGCACCTTTCCAGTGAAAGCCGTCAGTTAATAGCTGGCGGCTTTTATGGTATAATGAAACCATCTAAAAACGGATGGTGATGAAATTGTTTGATAATGCATTTTGGAATGCTATTGTTACAGCGGTAATTAGTGCTATTGTTACTAATGTTTGTCTGTGGTGGCATAAGAAGGCCGATTATAAACGAGATTATTATAAGAAGATAATTGATAAAAGAATTGTTGCTTATGAAAAAATAGCAGAAGCTATTACAAAAGTAGGCATTAAATCAGTTTATGTTATAAATGGAGAAAAAAAGGAAATATTTGTTTGTTTTGAAAATTTTACTAGTTTGGATGAGGCAAATAAATTATTAATATCTGCAATAAAGGAATTACATTGGATTTCACCGAAAACAAATAAAACCTTATGGGAACTTAATAATATAATTGCTAAAGTTATTGATGAGGCTAGTATTGATAGCAATAAAAATAAGAATTGGACAGATGATGATTTTAAAAAGAGAGGCATAGATCTTCATGAAAAGTTAAGAAATGCTTTATCAGCTGTTAATATTTCAAGCATAAATGATAGAATGCATTTAGATGACGTTGAAGGATTTTTTAAGGAACAAAAAGAGCAAATCAATAAATAATTAACCAGCACTCTCCGGAGTGCTTTTTTTATGGCTTGCGTAAAGCTCTGTTGTTAACAGGCTTTAACAATATAAAGGGATAGCTGTGTCCTTTAAGAAAAGACGTTTTGTAGGTACTTTCTGGGGAAAAAGCAAGCCGAGGGTCTTGCGAGCCCCAAAAATGATTTAGATATTAAAAATTTTTAATTGATTTCTTTCTTTTGTGAGAGGACACGAAAAGAGGTGAGGCAGTTTGGCAGGTAAAAACAAGCCGCAAAAACGCGGCAGCACAGCAGATTTGGCGGAATTATTGATGATTACTACAAGGCGTGTAAACCAACTTGTTGCTGAGGAAGTCATAAACCGTGAACCGGAAGGGGATTTTGTCCTGCCGGCTGCTATTGCCGCATATTACGAGTACAAAAATTCTGATTCAGACGAAACCAAATACTTGGAGGAAAAAGCCTGGCATGAAAAGGCAAAACGCCAGTTGGCAGAGCTTGAATTGCAAAAACGTAAAAATGAAGTCCACGAAGCGGCAGATGTTGAACTTGTAATGACAGATATGCTTACCAATCTGCGCAGTCAGCTTTTGGGGCTGCCTGCAAAAATGGCGCCGCAGCTTGCAAACCGTGATAAAGATTATATTGACCAGACATTGACTGATGAAATACATTCAAGGCTGGCGGAGTTAAGCGATTACAGCCCGGGCATGTTTACAGGAGGCAGCAATGGAGCAGAAAACGATTAAGTTGTTTCAGCGTATCGCCCAAATAGCACTGCGGCCGCTGCCGAATTTAACCGTTTCAGACTGGGCAGACAGGTACAGAATGCTGTCCAGTGAAGCATCGTCCGAACCTGGGCGTTGGCGTACTGACCGTGCGCCGTATCAGCGTGAGATTATGAACGCTTTTACGCAGCCAAAGGTTTGGAAAATAGTCGTTATGAGTGCGGCTCAAATTGGCAAAAGTGATATCATGAACAATGTTATCGGCCGGTATTCGCATTTGGCGCCTGCGCCAATACTGATGATACAGCCGACCATCGACATGGCGCAGGATTACAGCAAAAGCCGTATCGCGCCGATGATACGGGATACCAAAGTTTTGCGCGAAATTTACCGCGATGTTAAAACACGCGAAAGCGGCAACACCATTTTGTCAAAGCTGTTTCCCGGCGGCCGCTTGATAATGGGTGGTGCAAACAGCCCGGCAGGGCTTGCCAGCCGCCCGATTAAAATACTGCTGGCGGACGAAGTGGACCGTTTTCCGGACAGCGCCGGTACAGAAGGCGACCCGGTTGACCTTGCCGCAAAGCGTATGACAACATTTTGGGACCGGCGCATGGGCATATTTTCAACGCCTACTATTAGCGGCGAAAGCCGCATTGAAGAAGAATACCACGAAGGCACGCAGGAAGAATGGCAGCACGAGTGCCCAAACTGCCACGAATACCACTTAATTACGCACCGGCAGATGGTGACGGAACACGAAACGGTGGAGGATAAAAAGGGCAGGAAGCACGTTAAAGTGCACAGCGTTAAATGGCGCTGCCCGGACTGTGGCTTTAGTTTTACAGAAGAACAGATGCGGCGTGCGCCGCAGAAATATGTTGCGCAAAATGCTTCGGCACTTACTAAAGGTGTGCGGAGCTTTTTTGTTAACTGCTGGGCATCGCCGTGGCTTAGTTGGTCGGCGGTGATGCAGGAATGGCTGGAAGCCAAAGGCGATCCGGAACGAGAAAAAGTTATTGTCAACACGCGCTTCGGCGAAGCATACGAGCGCAAAGGCGCATTTGACAGCACAGATAAATTTTTACAGCGCCGCGAACCATACGGCGCGGAACTGCCGGATGGCGTTTTGATTTTGACGGCGGCAGTGGACGTACAGGACAACCGCCTGGAGTACGAAATCTGCGGCTGGGGCGAGGATGAGGAATGCTGGGGCATTAAAAAAGGCATTATCCTTGGCGCACCGGATACACCTGAAGTGTGGGCGGCCCTTGATGAGCAGATTGACAGAGAATACCGTTTTAAAAACGGCACCGGGCTGATTGTACCGCGCACTTTTATTGACAGCGGCGGCCATTACAGCAAAGAGGTTTACGCATACAGCCTGCGGCGTCTTGCACGCCAGCGCTTTGCCGTTAAAGGCGCGTCCACGCCTGGCGTGCCCATAATCCATAAATACGCAAAAGTAACAGCGGCGGGCAGCCGTACAATACCGCTTGTGCTAATTGGCACCGACAGCGGCAAACAGTATGTTATGGACAGGCTTGCTATTGATGTGCCGGGCCCGAAATACTTCCATTTTCCGCTGGACCGGCAGGAAAACGAAGCTATCAGCGAAATTTTGTGGAACCGCGGTTATGATGATATATACTTCCGTGGCCTTATCGCTGAACAGCGCGTTGCCCGTAAGAAAAATGGGCGTATTGTATGGCAGTGGGAAAATATTGCCAAAGATAAACGCAACGAGCCGCTTGACCTGCGTGTATATAACCTTGCCTGTCTTGCCAGCATGAATGTTGACTGGCAGCAGTTAAAAACATTGGTTGGTAGTGCTAAAACAGCTGAAAAAACAGTAAAAACAGCGCAAAAACCGTCAGAAAATAGCGGAAAACGCCGTTTTGGGTGCATAAAACGCGGGTTAAAGGGCGATTTTTAGTGGCAAACGCAACTTAAAACTTGCGATTGGCGCTTAATAGTTGCGATTGAAAGGGTGATTAAGATTGCAAATGAGGCTTTAAACCTTAGATTAAAGCAGTATTTAGAGGCTGAAAAAGCTATTTTGGTTGCCGGGCAAAGCTACAAAATCGGTAACCGCACGCTTACAAGGGCAAATTTATCCGAAATCCGCGAGGCAATCAGCAGCCTTATTGCCGCAGGTGCAACCGTGGACGGCAGCGGGAAGGGGCATGCGCGCCGCGCGAAGCAGGTAATTATGCGTGATTAGGAGGCAAGACCATGAAAAAACGTAAAAAAACATACCCGGCACGGGCGCGGCATCCTACCAGACAGGCATCCGCGCCCTTTGTTATTAACAGCGGTTACAGCGAAGGCGGGGCAAGCAGGACCAGGACGGCTTTGAAAGGATATTACCCCCTAAAATCCAGTACAAAAGCAGATGTTGATGTTAACTTGCCTTTGCTTCGCAGCCGCAGTACGGATTTATTTTATAATTCCGCTGTTGGTGCAGGCGCTATTAACAGCAGCCGCAACAACGTTATCGGCGCAGGCCTTCGCGTATCGCCAAAGATTGATTATAAGCTTTTGGGATTGACGGCAGACCAGGCAAAAGAATGGCAGCGCCACGCCGTCCGCGAGTTTAACCTGTGGGCGGAAAGTAACGCCTGCGATTTGTACCGTAAAAACAATTTTTACGACATGCAGGATATTGTTTACCTGTCTTACTTAATAGATGGCGATGCCTGGGCGGCGATTAAATACCGTAAGCCGCTGGCAGGCTGCCCGTACTGTACGCGCATTCAGCTGTTTGAAGCAAGCCGTGTTTGCAATCCGGACGCCGCAACGGCTTTCGGACCGGTTTCGCCGTGGGCGGTGGAAACAATTAACCCCAACACCGGCAACCGCATTATCAGCGGCGTGGAAATTGACGCTGACGGAGCTGTGGTAGCCTACTGGATTGCCAACCGCGTGCCGTTTGATTTAACAAATCCGGCAGGTAAACTGGACTGGGTAAGGGTCGAGGCTTTCGGAAGGCGCAGCGGGCGCAGAAACGTGCTGCAAATAAGCCACGAAGAACGCCCGGAACAATACCGCGGCGTGCCGTACATTGCGCCGGCAATCGAAGTGTTAAAGCAGGTAAGCCGCTATACATCGGCAGAGCTGACGGCGGCGATTGTAAAAAGCTACTTTACCCTGTTTTTTACCAGCGGCACCGGCAGCACAAATAACATCGGTGATGTGCTGGCAAGCACTTACGGTCCGCATGAACGTGTTGCGCCGGAAGATTTGGACGGCATCGAAGTCGGCGCAGGTACGCTTAATCTTTTGCCGGAAGGCATTGACGTTAAAGCAATTGACGGCAGCCGCAATCTGTCTACATTTGAACCGTTTGTAAATAACCTTATCTGCCAGATTGGCGCATCGCTGGGCATACCGTCAGAGGTTTTGCTCAGCCGTTTCCAGTCGTCCTATTCAGCGGCGCGTGCTGCGCTTTTGCAGGCAGCGGCGGTGTTTAGGACGCGGCGCACCTGGTTTGCACGGGACTTTTGCCAGCCGATCTACGAAAGCTGGCTTGCGGAAGCTGTTGCCATTGGCCGCATAAAAGCACCAGGCTTTGGAAGCGACCCTGTTATCACAAAAGCGTGGAGCAACGCAGACTGGTTCGGCCCGGTAATGGGCCTCTTAGACCCGGTTAAGGAAGTACAGGGTGCTGCACTACGCCGTAAATACGGCTTCTCGACCGGAGAGCGTGAGGCAGCGGAACTTACCGGCACTGATTACGATAACAATATTGACCAGATTGCCATTGAGAACAGCACATGGCAAAGCAAAGGGCTTGAAGTGCCGCAGGCAGATAATACAGGCGGCGACAGCGGGGGAGGTGAAACGAATAATGCCGAGTAAATTTTGGCAGGTTAAAAACGAAGTTAACGGAAACAGCGAGATTTTACTGTATGGACCGATTGCAGGCGAAAGCAGCTGGTGGGGCGATGAAGTAACGCCCCGGTCTTTTGCGGAAGATCTGGAGAGCCTGGGCGGCAAGGATGTAACCGTGCGTATTAACAGCGGCGGCGGTGACGTATTTGCTGCGCATGCCATCCATAACCAGCTTGTAGCATATAAAGGCAGGGTGACGGTAGTAATTGACGGACTTGCCGCATCGGCGGCAACCATTATTGCCGTTGCCGGCGACAGAATTATCATGCCTGCAAATGCGCTGTTTATGATACATAACCCTGCTATCGGGTTAAGCGATTATTACGGCGCTGCTGAGCTGTTAAAAGCAGCTGAGGCGCTGAACACGATTAAAGGCAGCATTGTGGCGGCGTACCGTAAACGCTGTAAGGCAAGCGCCGAGGAATTGGCAGCAATGATGGACGCGGAAACGTGGATGGGCGCAGCAGAATGCCTTGAAAAAGGATTTGTTGATGAAATTCAGGGCAGCGTCAGCCCGGTTTTAAATGGCAGTAGTCTTATTGTGAACAGCGTTAACTTTGACATGAAAAATTTTAAAAATCGGGACGCGCTGAAAGCGTGCCTTAATAAAAAATTGGAGGTAAAAACTATGAATAAACTGGAGGCGTTTTTAAATAGCCTTGGCTTGAAACTTGCTGACGAAAATCAGCCTACGGCATCGGCACCGGTGCAGAATGCTTTGCCTGCCGTGCAGAACCAGCAGCCGGCAGTGGACGCAGAACAGATTGCTAAAAATGCGGTGGACGCTGAACGCCAGCGCGTAGCGGCGCTGGAAGCACTGGACGGCGGTGATAATCAGGCGGTAACGGCTATTATTGCTGAAGCTAAGAAAAACGGAAAAACTGCTGACGATGTAAAACCGTATATCAATGCGGTAAAAACTATCCCGCCGGTACAGAATGCTGCACAGCAGCTTGTGGCCAATATGATTGGTGATAATAAAGCAAGTGGTGTCGAAGGTATCGGTACTGGTGCAGTTGATGATGCTGCTGTTGAAAAAGCGGCAGACACCAAAGCCATGGACGCCATGGCGCAGGTAATGAACAAAAAATTCGGAGGTGCAAAATAATGGCAAACTTGGTAGAAGAATTGCAGGGCGTACATTATGACGAACTTATTGGCGGCACGGCTGTAAGCCCGATTATTAAAAACGTAACCCTGACCGGTGTTGCAAAAGATACTGACCTTGCTCGCGGCACTTTGCTTGCGCTGGCGCCGACAACCGGCAAATATTCTGTGCTGGTAAAACCGGCTGGAACTGCAAACGATACAATGATTGCCAAAGCTGTTTTGGCAAAAGCTGTACACCAGGACGGAAGCGGCGATTTGGTAGTGCCGGTATACATTGCCGGTATGTTTAACCGCGAAAAACTGATTGTACCGGCAGAAGATACTGTCGAAGTACACGAAGAAGAACTGCGTGACGTTGGTATTTACCTGACCAGCGTTAAAGCATAAAGGAGGATTAACCAATGATTAACCTTGACGATACCAGAACCCTTTTAGGCGTGGTGGAGCGCAGCTTTAAGCCTACCACTACCCTCGTTGATACCTTTTTCCCGGAAGTGCGCACCTTTGTTACCGAAACCGTTGAAATGGAATACCGCAAAGGTACACGCAAAATGGCGCCGTTTGTAACTCCTGGCGCTAAAGGCGTAAATATGGCACGCAGCGGCAGCCAGCTGCGCGTATATAAAGCGCCGTTGATGAAACCTAAACGCGTTATTGAAGCATCGGATATTATGCGCCGCGGCTTTGGTGAAACCATTTACAGCCAGCGTACTCCGGCAGAACGTGCCCAGGCGCTGCGTGCTTACGATATGGCGGAACTTATTGACAGCATTGCCCGCCGCGAAGAATGGATGGCAGCGCAGGTGTTGCTTAATGGCAGCTGTCAGGTAGCCGGTTATGCAGATGACGGCAAGAGTACGATTATTGATACCATTACTTTTGACGGCTTCGATAATAAAATTACCATCAGCGGCAGCGGTTTAACCTGGGATAATACCACTACCGCAAAACCCTATGACGATATCGGCGATGCTTCTCAGACTATCCGCCGCAACGCAGGCCTGGTTCCGACTGTTGCTATTTGCTCTGCGAATGTAGCAAATTACCTGATTAACAACGAGCAGCTGCGCCAGTATATGTTGGTGCCGAGCCGCGATAACCTGGCACTCTTGTCTGTCCAGCCGCGCCTCGTACGCCCGGAACTTATGCGCGTAGGCTATATCAGCGCATTGAACCTTGATATTTACGCTTATGACGGTGGCTACGAAGATGAGGACGGCACCTTTACTCCGTACATTCCGGACGACCATATGATTATCGGCATTCCTGGCCGTGGCAAACGCCTGTACGGCGCAGTAACCCAGCTCGAAGCAGACCGCCAGTATTACACCTATGAAGGGCAGTACATCCCGAAAGTAACTGTTGACTTGGAAAGCGATACTTCCAGTCTTGCCATGAGCAGCCGCTGCGTGGTTTGCCCTGAATGGATGGATGACTGGGCAGTGCTGAAAGTTAAATAGGGGGGCTTAAAGAATGAAAATCCGTATTAAAAAGTTTAAACTGCGTTATGAAGGTTACACCTTTGGAGCAGGTGCGGAAATTGACATTCCAGAGGCAGAAGCTAAAAAGCTGGTAGTTGCAAATCCGGAACAGTTTGAATATGTGCCGGACACGCCGGAAGAAGCCGCTGAAAAAGCAAAAATCCTGACTGCCGATGGTGAAAGCTTTAACCTTGACGGCATGACGGTAGCGCAGCTGAAAGAATTTGCCAAAGAAAACGGCATAGATATCGGTGAAGCCACTAAAAAGCAGGACATTATCGATGCTATTGCTGCCGCCGCTGAACCACAGGAGCCGGAAGGGCTGCCGCAGGTTGACCTTAAAGGCACCGTAAAATGACCGAGTTTGAAAAACAGATTGCCGCGGATAACGCGGCAGTCTTTATCAATGCGTTGGAATTTGCCGGGGAGCATGACCTGAACGGCATGGTATGTAAAGCCATTTTGCAGGATATATCTGTTGCAGATGCTGACATTGACGCGCGTAACCGCATTGCCTACGGCGGTATCTACGGCAGCAGGCTTTTGGTAAACTGCTTAAAAGCTGACCTGCCGGAAGTACCGGCGCCGGGAAGCGGCTTTAATGTTGACGGCAAGTTCTACTTTGTGGAAAGCTGTGCGGATGACATGGGTATATTAACTATACAGTTGGCGGCGAACGAAAGATGATTAGCATAAGCATTGATGAAAAACTTGTAAAAGAGGCTTATGACCTTTTTGCTGATAATCATAAAGTTGTCCGTATTGCGGCGGCGAAGGCTATTAATCGTGCAAATACAGCAGTGCAGAAAGAAGTTTCTAAGGCAATACGTAAAAACTATGAGATTTCTGCAAAGAACATCAAAAAAGGGTTTAAACTGAAACGCGCTACTGCCGGGCAACCGATAGGCGCTGTAATAAGCCGCGGCGCGCCTACGCTGATTACACGTTTTAAATTAAAGCCTGACACTACCAAAATGATGGCAGCACTGCGTAGCGGCGCGATAGCTGGTAAAAGCGTGGGGCCTATAAGCGTAAAGGTGAAAAAGGGAAGTAGCTTTGTACCGATAAGAGGTTTATTTATCCAAAAATCGTCGCGTTCCGGTTATGCCGGGCCGATGGAAAGGTATGCTAAATCAGCCTATCCTTTACATATTCCGTATGGACCGAGCGTGCCGCAGATGTTTGGCAATGAAGAAACGCTTGCAGAGTTGATACCCGTTGCAGAAGAAGTTTTAAATGACCGCTTTCTGCATGAAATTACTATCCGCTATGTGAAAGGAATTAAATAATGACATCCGTTGAACTTATGAATAACCTTGCGGACTATATCCGCGAAGTTGTCAAAGATTACAGCAGCCAGCAAAAAGCAGGCGACATACCTGTTGCGGTGTACAGCGGTTGGCCGCCCATCAGAATGGCGTCGGCAGAAAAAGAAAGCTTTATCTACGCCCTGGCGTTGGAATGGGAGGATAAAGAAGACAGTGTTTTTTCGACCTGCAAAGCCGAAATCGGCTTTAGCATTTACGATGATGACAAAGAACAGGGCTGCTTTAGCCTTTATAACATCATGGAACATGTGCGCCAGGCACTATTGAAACATCGCACGCTTAACGGGCGCAACAGGCTGGAATTGCCACTTAAAAGCGTGGTCAGCGATGACCATCCGTATCCGCAGTGGCAAGGCGCAATAACGGCTACCTACACCATTGGGCAGCCGATAGAGGAGGAAATAGATTATGGCGAAATCTACGGTGGCCAGGCAGTCGGTGACTGCTAAACCACAGCGATTAATTTATGTCGGCCCGACTTTAAAGGGCTATAAACTTATTAAATATCAGGTATTTATAGGCGGCTATCCTACGCATCTTGACGAGGAGTTTGCAAGTTGCCCGCAGCTTAAAAGGCTGTTTGTGCCGGTGAAAGACTTGGTGCAGGCAGAAAAAGAAGTTAATACTGCCGGTACACCACTGAATAAATACTATAAATTAGCATTGGAGGTATAAAGATATGGCATATAAACATGGCGTCTATACGTCCGAAGTGCCGACGTCCATAATCCCTGCCGTTAATACTACGGCGGGGCTGCCGGTTGTTTTCGGCACTGCGCCGGTACATTTGGCAACCGACAGGGCGCAGGCAAACAGACCGATGCTTGCTTACAGTTATGCTGAAGCTGTTGCAGGAATGGGATATTGTAAAGACTGGAAAAATTACACGCTTTGCGAAGCCATTTACAGTCAGTTTGCGCTGTATAATGTAGCGCCGGTAGTGCTCGTAAACGTGCTGGATCCGGCGGTGCATAAAGAAGCAGTATCTGACAGCGAAGTTACTTTTACCAATAAAGTAGCGAATGTTTCTGAACCGGTGCTTTTGGAAACCTTAAAGGTAAAAAAAGCCAGTGCAGGCCAGGCGCTTACAGAAGGCACTGATTACGAAGCTGCCTACAACGATGACGGCGTGCTTGTTATTACCGCTTTGGATGATGGGCAGTTGGCAGAAGCTTCTAGCGCCTTTTTGGATTACGATAAACTTGATCCGTCTGCCGTGGATGCGGACGACATTATTGGCGGTGTATCCG